>Ga0126342_10000263_pt1 | contig 49375 bp, 28 predicted proteins | sample Cyp1metagenome_FD_92528 | JGI IMG/M metagenome (GOLD analysis project Ga0126342, IMG submission 92528) | Coral microbial communities from Lord Howe Island, Old Settlement Bay, Australia - Cyphastrea 1 metagenome | ecosystem: Host-associated > Invertebrates > Cnidaria > Coral ...
TAAAAAGAGGTATCGCTACATAAGGCCCCCTATCGCTACACACAGTAAATCACATATTTTGAGTAGTGATGGCGGATCGTAATTGAAGCCTTTCATAGCGTCTTTTGACCCTTGCTCATATAGCAATAGGCCCGCATTTTTTAAAAAAATAGCTAACCAAGTGTACTATGTAAGTCAACTTGGCCATCATTTGGGGGTTTAGTTTGTGGGATACACTCTGTCATTTTTTTCACATAGCTATGGAAGCCATGGACCATTTATAGTTCGATGTTTTACCTATATATGAAAATGGGATGTTCCAGTTCGATACCCATCTTTAATAGGTAAACATAAGTCTCAAAAAAAAACATAACTGGACCATTTACCAGTTCGCTGTGCTAAATAACCATAAGATATATGACATATTTAACAGTCCAGGAAACTGGTATAACCGTACTATTAAACGGCTATGTTCGCTATGTCATTTACCAGTTCTATATGCTATGTTCTCTGCTACAACCTCCATTAAGCAGGTAAACCTACCAGAAACCCAAGTGAAATTGGAGTTATCGAAACAAACTTAGCAATTCCGAACTGGGGCACCACCTTGCGGAATTTTGCAATATTTTGTCAAACCTCCAAGTGGCATTTTGTTTGGAATATCTTGGGATAAAATTGGAATATTGATGAATATGTGTTTTCTGATGTGGTGAAAAGATATATACAGTGTGGGGCCCCCAAGGTAGCTAAGTTGGTTTATAACTAACATAACTAGGGTTTATAGGTGATATATCTATAGTTTGATGGGGCTATAAACCAACTTATAACTAGGGGGCCTCACATTGTACCTTAGTTCACCAAAGGTTAGTGACCTGTTCGTTTACGCTGCCAACCTAGCAGCCCCCTCCTCGACCACTTCAACAATAGACCGCCTCCTTAGGCCGGGCGATCAGGAAAAGCAACAGCTGCTATACATTTAAATATTATTAAATTATATATATATATATATTTAAAAAAAAAACAGTGTCATACAGTATATATATATATATACAGTATATATATATATATATGTTTTTCAGTGGGATAAGTAGTGGATCCATCCACCTATAAGGGTTGCAGCCGAAATCTTACATACCCCACCAAAAAAAAAAACTTAGCTGGTGAACGTAGAAATCCCATACCAAAAGACTAAAGGATTAGTTTGTACCCATCCAGTTGGTTAACCTAGATATAAGTAGATATATGATATATATAATTATATATATATAATAACCTCCAAAAAGATAGAAACATCATTTACTGCATCACAATTTTGGATTTTACCAACTTCTATATTTTGGTGTAGCTATAATTCACTAAGTTACTTTCCGTTTGTTTCACATATATTTCAAGTATTAACAAAGGGATTGTGATGGCTTATATATCATCTCGCAAAAAACACAAAATCGCCCTGAGAATTCCATGTTGCTTTCCAGTAAAGCATTCTTCCAACACCCAAATCATGGCAGGAGCTATGTTGGTCTGGGAGGTGGTTCATCCCCGATCATACATGGGCTAAGTAGGCTTAGTTCACTTATAACTGGGGTTATAAACCAATTAAGAACTAGGATGAACCACCAAGTATTTACAATCTTAGCATGTTCTAGTTGGGTTGTCATCTAACTTAATAACTCGTTAGTGACCCTGGTTAGTAAGTCACCTAAGCGGCTTATCCCATGGAAGTGCGTAAAAACTATGCTTACTTACCAGATACCACGTGAGACGATCCAAGTATTGGTCATCAATCCATTCTCAGTTCGGGATTTATATCCCCAGCATGTTTGGGATCCCATTATATACATCTATGTAATTACCATCTGGTTGTGACTAACATAGCCATGGAAAATCACCATTTTTAAATAGGTAAACCATCTATAAATCCCATGGCTATGTTAAATAACCAGAGGGTATATATAAACATATATAACTTGCATATACAGAAAAAGGGACCGTCACCATCTCCGGGGGTGGAGGGGGGACCACCAGATGCTGGACCATTAAATAAAATTATATATACTGTATATATAATTATATATATATATGTAGGATAGATGACCTCGAACCAAATAATTCCTGTAGGAACATTTAGAGTAGCTTGGTGGCTTGGGGGCTTGGTGGCTGATCCCCTACTGTTGAAGTTTTGGTCTGAAAAATGCTTGCCCTCCGGTCATCATCATGGGAAAATCATGGGAACATGCAGGAAAAAAAAACTATAAATGGAGGTTCATAGCTGGGAAAATTGTCGAACTAAATGATGGATTTTCTATTGTCATCTTTGATGGCTGGAGGGTAATCCACCCACCCCCAAAAGCATAAACAAAATCTAGATCTGTATGGCTATGATCGGCTATGATCCATCCCGTGCAACACATCCAGTGGAATTGTGATTTCTCTCCCACACCCCAGGATGCAAATCAAGTACTGTAGAGCAGCGGAATACAGTAGGACAATTTTTGATTTCGAAAACTTGGCAGCCCAATGGGCCCAATTCAAAAGGATTATCATAATTCACTTACCTGAAAGGTTCGGAGATTGGGGGTTAGTTACCCCTACAATCCCCATTGCAGTGACGCCGCAGCGTGAGTAACGTGATCAAGTTTATCCAGAATCCTACAATGTGCCCCCCCCCCAGTTAGTTATGTGTGTTGGCTTATAAGCCCCAGTAACTATAGTTATAAGTACCATAAACCATAGTGAAATTGGAATTATGTTCACCAACTGAACGCTATCTTCGGGGCCTCAGATTGTACACATGGAAGACATGGTGGACAAAAATCATCTCACCCTTCTGTTTAAAAATTCGTTGCTTCGAACGGGACAAACATTGCAACCACCAACCACCATGCGTATGTGCTCAACCCCTGAGAAATCATCAAAATGGCTGGGATTTGAATTGTAACAAGTCACATACAGTGGATGGTGCCGAAATCCTGCACCAAACGGATGGTATTTCAACCCAAACAAAATCATGGGATGTTGAACACTGGACCGTTTTCAACTGGTGATTCGGATTTCACAACCACATATCTGAAAACACCGAACTGGGATCCGATGATCCATCGGATCACTTGTCAATGGATTGATTTTGGAACTACAAAGAAACGAAACCATGTGTCTTTTTGTTCCACCACGAATTGCAGGGCTTTCCGGTAAAATTTTCCGGTATACAATTCCAACGATTTTAAGGTTTCTACTCACGTGGTGGCTCGATTGTCCAAATTGCTGCCCAATTCTTATTGCCATTCACACAGGTTTTTCCTCGACCCTCATGAGGGTTGGTGGTTACATTGGTTACATGTGGTTACTAATCGGACTATGACCTGGTAAAGTTACTTTGACCATGTGACTAACCTGTGACTCACCTTACTAACCTTACTAACCTCTGTCATCATCGGGTAACCCCTTCCCCCCAAAAAAAAACATCCTTTTGGGATATGGTTTTTTCATGTCCAATCTCTGGCAAGTCATGGGCTAAATGTGGCTACGGAAACCATCATTCCGCTCGGAAGGTCCCCGCGGATTTTGTACACAGAGACCCATATGTCACAAACAACTCCCAAGCTCTTCATGATTGAATCACAAAGCTCTTCATGATTGAATCACCAGCATTTAATAAGTCATGCCTTACTGCATTCCAAAATCATGTTTTCTTTCCAACCACTTGGGTCAAATTCCAGGAAGTATCTGAATTCCAAGCCATTTGATATGTTTTTCATGGTACTATCAGTGGGATATGCCGGATATCCCCAGGGCGTCTCATCACCACCAGGGCATCCCCGCGCCAAGGCACTCGTGCGAGGTGTATTCCGCCCCATTCAGCTGGGATGGTAACACGAAGAGCGCTCCCTCGTTCTCCTCCTTGGAACGTTGGGAGTTCACGAGAGGTGCCCACCTTATGAAGTTGGCCCGGCTTGGTAAGTTCTAAATGGCTGATATGACAAGTCACCTCTCTTTAGTAGATCAAATGTAAATGGCAATTTTCAACAGCTATAGTTGAATTACCAAAGGGATCCAAGGGTATAGCCCGCTCCGTGTCCAACATGCTTCGCATAGCTGCCCCAACTTTCCCTTGCGAGATGGACCGCCACTTGAGCGATGTAAAATATCCTATCAATGTGCATTTAAATAGCAAACTAATCCATAAATGTGGCATTTTCCATATATCAATGTTTGATTGCCAGTGGGGGATAGAATAACTACTTTATCGTAGATTAATATCTAGTTATGGCTTTAACAAAACGCAGATCTTCGCAGGAGGCATCAGCTTAAGTAGAGGCCCAATAATTCCCCCCAAATCTTATGGTTTATCCTCAGCTCCCTATTTCAAAGCATCATTTTTTGGGGTTATACTGCCTACAGTTAGTAAGTAGGGTACTCGGCCTGGTAAACGAACAGTTTGCGAACTGGAAAATGGCCCATAGAAATAGATGGTTTACCTATTAAAAATTGAGATTTTCCATTTTTGTTAGTTTACCAGAGGGTAGGTTATAACCCTGATAAAACATGGGCGCTTTTTGACGGGGCAATGTTCACTCAAAACACTGGGGTGAACTAACCGGCCTAAACGATTTTTTCATGAAGCGCCAAGCATTTTAGGATGCACCAGAAGCAGACACCCCCATGTTCATTGTCAGTCAATCTTAGAGTGATTTACCCTCTGGTAAACATACAAAAAACTATGGAAAATCACCATTTTCAATGGGTAAATCCACTATAAATGATCATTTTCAATAGCTATGTTAAATTATCAGAGGGTAATGGTGTTTTCCATGGTTTTCATCAGGGTCAACAAAGCTGGTAAGTAGATAATCCCACACCAAAAGACTATTCATGATTAGTTTGTACCCATCCAGTTGGTTAAGCATTCGTATGTCATATATCTACCATATATCTACCATAAAACCCCACGAGGCAGCATAACGCACATATTTTATCAATTGCCATTTCAGGAACCTAAATTGGAGGTATCTACCATATATAAGGCCTATTTTGGAGGCCTAAATTTAAGGGAATATCCCCACAAAATACGGTCAGAACTATGGTACAGTACCTCCATTTTAGGATCCTGAAATTACCATTGATATGGCCTATAGTTGATTTACCCATTAATAAAATTGTGATGTTCCATCGTTTTGTGTATGTTTACCAGAGGCTATGTTGCATAACTCAGTTTTATGGTGAAAAAAAACATTGATTAATAGATGCCAAATATTATCCATAATTACAATGTGGGCCCCCCTATAAGTTTGTTTATAAACCACATTAATCATAGTTATCTATAGTTATATCTACCATAAACCATAGTTAAGCCATTTATAAACCAACATAACTATGGCAAATCACCATTTTTAATGGATAAACATGGACAAATCAACTATAATGGTGAAACAAACAAAAGAATCGGCCTCATCCTGGATCTCCCGCATGATCTCGCTGGACTTGATCTGGATGCCTCCGGTTCTGACCCGCTAGGGACACCGTTGACGAAAAAACATCGCGAAGTTGGCAAACACTAAAAACACTCCAAGAATCTATGGTTTATGGTAGGTATATGGCTATAATATCCTATAATTAATGATTATGTTCATGAAGGTTATGACCTAAGTTACAATTGAGATTAATGGCCCAGCTTGTGGTTTCTGTCCAGCTGTTGATGGTAAGCAGTAAGCAGTTTCCATTCGTGGATCACATGGACTCCCAAAGGAATTCTCGCTCACCCATCGAGCACAAAACTCAAATCTAGATCTGTACGGTTACATCCAGATGGCTTTGTCTATGTTTGTCTATGTCAAAAATGGTGAATTTACCAGGCAAAATTCAGATTCCACATGACTTAACCAGCCACAAATAGTCTGTTTTAATCTCCTGGTAAATTGTGTTGGTTGTACTTAAGTCCATGAAAACATCAGTTTGTCAACCCCGGTGGAACTCTCCAGTCAAGCCCAAGCCGAGACACTTGCTCCAGCACGTATCGCAGCATCTGCAGACGAAGGACGCAGGGGCTCCTGCTGGATAGGTCGGCAATAGAAGCCTCGGCAGAGGGATTCAAAAGATCTGGGGGGGCAAATCTTCAGGAAACCCTGTCTGGTTGGTGGTGCAATAACCATCTTGAAGAATATTAGTTAATGGGAAAGATTATCCCATATATTATGGAAAATGATTGAAACCACCAACCAGCTGTGTTTTGTTTACCTCGGTTTCATGGGGGGGTCCTGCAGCTTTCCCTTAAACCAATGCTGGGACAGAGTAATTGAGTGGAGAACCAATGAACATAAAAATAATCAGCTAGATAACTGGAGGACACCCAGTTAGATGTCATGGGTCATATGCATATAAACATTTGCATGTATATATATATATATATATATATATTGTGGTACAAACTGCCAAGACTTCAGAACTGTGTGCACTTTATGTTTTTCTACCAGAAAGACGTGGGTTTGTGAACTCCAAATTCTTCAGCCTGCTCCTGAGATGGTTGAAATCTTCCAAAACTGAGATTTGGGGGTTTTGTCTGAGGATTCACGCGGCTTTCGCGCATCATTGGCATGATTTTCCATGCGCAATCGTTTGGGGAAACGATGTTTTCATATCAAATATAAGGCTGGTAGAGAGCACAAACAAACAGATAAAGCAAACAAATATCACATGTATACATATATATATATATAGAGATACAATGTGGGGGGCCCTAGCTATGAGTTGGTTTATAACCCCCATTAACTATACTTATGGGGATCACAAACAAGGAGTTATTGGAGTTATAAACCAACTTCGCTATCTAGGGGGCCCCACATTGTAGATATAAATATTATACATATAAATATCATTAAATATCTATATATATATACAATGACTGGATCAGCACTTAGGTCGCCAACTGGTACTGTAATTGCGTTGATAGCCTAGTTACTTAAACTGGGGTTGGGTCTGTCTGAGCATAGCTAGCATACCCCCGGTTATGGTCATTACAAGGAGGAAAATGATGATAAACTGGTGAAATTAGGGATGTATGCGACAAATGCAGCCATACTCAATCTGATAGTTTTCATCATAGTCAAGGCCATTTGTCGAGACGAGTCTTAGATGCTCACCGCCAAAAGCACAAATTCTCCGGACGGGATATACCTTCCAATCAACAAGGAAAACAATTATATAAACGATCACATACCCTCTGGTATACTAACATAGCTATAGAAAATCGCTATTTGAATAGGTAAAACACCTATTTCTATGGTCCATGTTCCATAGCTTTTTGTATGTTTACCAGGTCGGGTACGACGATGACCCTCCGGTAATCAATCATGGCTAGCCGGAACATATCATCCGCATGTTCCAGCCCATGTTCGACCGGAGGCTACTTGGAGATGTGGTTAGTAAGCATAGTTATAAACTGCTTGGGGGTTTCAACCTAGCCCTAAAAAGTGGGTTGATATATGGTTAATGATGAAGGTTATTATATGGTTAATGATGGTTAATAACTATCTGGCTGGTGGTTTGAACCCCTCTGAAAACTATGAAAGTCAGTTGGGATTATTATTCCCAACATATGGAAAAATAAAAGCCATGCTCCAAACCACCAACCAGATTTGATAGTTCATCCGTTTATAGATGGGATAACCCACGAAAAGGGGACTTACTCACCCACCAGGCTTACTAGTTACATCCAGTTACTATATCGGTGGCATGATCCTATTCTGGTTGGTGGTATACCTACCCCTCTGAAAAATGATGGAGTTCGTCAATGGGAAGGATGACATCCCATATATGACATGGAAAATAACATTCATGTTCCAAACCACCAACCAGAAGAGGTAATGTGGGTAAAACAATAATAAACCATCCTCCAATCACATCCAATCACCATAAATAGATCGTATAAACTATTCCCAAATGGTTGGTTTGTTATTGTCATTGATTTTCAATTTTCCACCAAGATTCATCCACCATCAGCACCTCATCCCATCCCATCTAAATCCGTCCCAGGCTCGAGCTACGGCACCTGCAGGATAAAAAGGTGGAGATATAAACGTTGCCAATCTTACCCTCTGGTAATTTAACGTAGCTATTGAAAATGACCATTTATAGTGTATTTTGCCATTAAAAATGGTGATTTTCCATAGTTATGTTAGTTTACCAGAGGGTAGCGACCCTGCAAAAAATGGCGAACTCTTAGCTGGTGAAAGGGTGAAAGTAGTTGGTGAAAGTATATAAACATGCCTAGCTTATTCCTATCTTCTTTTCGCAAATCAAATTAACTATTCAGGATTAGTCACTCCCCATCCAGGTGGTGAAGCTAGATATCTCCCTGAATCCTAACCAACATTCGGACCTAACGTCTGAAGTCCTTACAATTCACCCAGTATACATGGTTCTTAGGTGAGGTTAATTTTCGGGCATGCAGAAGTCAAGCAACATCATGGGAGTTGTGTTTTTACCCATCAAGGAATAATAAAACCAACAGGCAACAAGGCAAATTTAAAAGATGTTGCCCTTGTTTTGCCACCAGGCAAGTAAAATCGACGATAACCGTATTTTTTCTTACCAGAATCGCCTCTGGACTCCCCTGTCGGAGGGTTTCCAAGGGCCGCCTCTGACATTGATTTTTTGTCTGCCATGGGGTGACTTGGGCTCCAGGCTTCCAGCCTCGCGCATGCCGGCCACTTTCTCCACGCCGTTTTCACGAGTGCCACCAATGGCCTTTAAAGCCAGACATAGCCTTGCTGGGTTTCCACCTTGGAACACTGACTCACTGACTGTGTCCTTTGGGCCCGCAGTGGCCACACTTCAAGGATCGCGTGTCTTGAAGCCACTGAAGCCACTGAAGCTTCGAAATCTCACGTGGACCGCTGCAAACCATCCAACTTTATACTGTGCCCCCTATCCTGAAGTGAACACAACTAGCTGAACTGTTGGGTTTATGGTAGATAAATATGTAGTCAAATGAGTGCATTAGTGACCAAACATAACTGGCTGGGGGCACCACTTTTATCTTTCGAACACCAAACAAACACATATGTCCAACAAAGATTCCCCAAGTAATTCCAATGGAACAAACAACAATCATCGACTCAGCTAGAAAACATACATGTATAGTTGATTTTCCTATGTTTTCCAATCTGTTCCATTCAAAAATGATTCACCCATCTATCATGGCTCAAACTTAATCACTATCCACTGCCCCTGGGTGTTCGCGGCGGAGATCACGGGTAGCAACCCCGCCAAGCTGTACCCAAAAGTTAGGGAAACCTGGACATATGAGGTAAATAACCTTCAATATCTTCTGGTTGGTGGTTTGAACCTACCCCTCTGAAAAATATGAAAGTTAATTGGGATCATTATTCCCAACATCTGGAAAAATAAAAAATGTTCCAAACCACCAACCAGCTTCTGTAAAGTAAGATCCATATTAAAAAAAAATAGATTTAAGAAAAGTGATTTACCATATGTTGCCATTAATTATTAAGAAAAGTGAATTACACCCATTGTCCAAGTAATTGGTTTAGTGCATAGGACTTAAGTTTTGTTCTGGCGCCACTGGTGGCACACAATAGTCGCCCGGTATTCAGGTCATCCGTGGTCATCCCACATTGATCACAGCGAAATCGGAAATCACCATTGATATAGCCCATAGGATCCATGTATGGTATATATGCTAACATCGGGGGTATATTGATGGTAAATGTTACCATATATACCATACATGGATCCTATGGGTAGTTGGTTATCCCAATTTAATATATCTGGTAATATATGGAATAGTTATCCGGTAAAACTATTTTTTGTTGGTTATCCTAAGATATTATATCACCATTTATTCAATGGGAATCAAAAAGGATCCTAAAATGAAGGTACCTACCATATATAAGGCCTATTTTTCAGGCCTATGTAAGGGAATATCCCTACAAAATAAAGCCAAAAATATGGTACAAGTACAGTACCTCCATTTTAGGATCCTGAAATTTCCATTGATTATAAACTGCTTGGTGGTTGAGCCCTACCCCTCTGAAAAATATGACTTCGTCAGTTGGGATGATTTTCCATTCCCAACTGTTTCTGGAAAGTCATTCAAAATTCCATGGTTCCAAACCACCAACCAGATAAGTAGTTACTGGTACAAGTGGTATTTTGAGCTTTAACTACAATGTGAGGCGCCCAAGATAGCTAAGTTGGTTTATAACTCCAATAACTATGGTTTATGGTACTTATAACATCTTACAACATCTTTTAACTATAGTTACTGGGGCGAATCTAAACCAACTTATAACGTTTGGGGGCCCCACATTGTATAAATAACAAAATCTATGACTCCGGGAAAAACATCAGGGGATAATCACCGCAATGTCGACGGCTTTACATAGTACCTGGTACCTCCAGTTGAGGTAACTGAAATGGCCACTGAACCAGAAGCCAAATCTGACACCCTCTGGTAATTTAACATAGCGAACTGGAAAATCACCATTTTTCAGTTCGGTAAATATTCGACTGGGTCATGTTCCATTTTTCATAGGTAAATCACCATTTCGCAAAGTGTAAGAAATATTAAGAAATTACCAGAGGGCCTCGCTGATCCCATACCGAGATTTGTGCCACTCTTTCTTGGTGCAAAGCGCGCCACGGACCTTTCCTTTCCGCTTTCCGCGTGCACCTTCCCCCAGGTCCAGCTCACAAGTCTCGGGGTTGAAACTGTACTTCCCCTCGGATCCCTGCAGGGACCAATCACCTGGCTGCCCACGTGGCATCACGTGGCCGACGTGGCCACCGAGTGAAAAAACCCTCTGCGGGCTGGGAACCTAAACCTCTTTTTGGCTTCAAAAGCTACAATGTGGGGCCCCCAAACGTTATGTTTGTTGGTTTAGATTCGCCCCAGTAACTATAGTCATAAGATGTTATAAGATGTTATAAGTACCATAAACCATAGTGAAATTGGAGTTATAAACCAACTGAACGCTATCTTGGGGGCCTCACATTGTATAGATATGTTCATTGGCCAACCCGAGTGAGCCTTGATTAAATATGGGATCGCAGTCTTATGATATACTTAAGTATCTCATGGATAGGACATAGCCGACATAGCCTCCAGAAGATCAACAAAATACGGAACATCCACCTTCTGAACATCATTTCCTACGGAAAGCCATAGATTTCCATAGCCAATAGGTATGTGAGTTTGCTGGGAATGATTGTCTAAGAAGAGAATGTGATGTTGCTTCCTCCTTGTATCGCCAAACAACTCAGGAAATAGGACCCTGGAACCCAAACACAATGGTGAGCAAACAGTTCAGGTATGTTCAGATGTTTTTGCTTACAGTATCTCATGGCTACAATTCACCCAGTACAGGCGGCCCCTCGCAGATATGAACGGGGGATCCGAAAATGGAGGTACGTTAGTACCATATTTTTAGCCATATTTTGGGTGTATATCCCCTTACATAGGCTTTATATAGGCCTTACATATGGTAGGTAATGTCAAACCCGGATGAAAATAAACCATGGTTTATTAATTACGGGGGTATTCCTCTAATAGTCATTTCATCTGATATTTTTTTATGGTACCCTCCCAATTAAACAGCCGTAAACGGGGTTGACATTAATCCAGGGTCCTGAACTGGCGATTGATCAATGGAAATTTCAGGATCCTAAAATGGAGGTACTGTACCATAGAAGGCCATATTTTGTGGTGATATTCACTTACATAGGCCTTATATAGGCCTTATATATGGTAGGTACCTCCATTTTAGGATCCTGAAATTCCCATTGAATTGAACTAAGCCGTAAACCGCGGTTGAAGTATGAACAAAAACACTACCGCTATATGTGCCATACCAGCCATGCGTGTAAGATCACCTCATTGTGGAAGCACTTTGCCGACTTAGCCCCAGTCACGGCAATAACCACAGTGAGGAAATTTCACCACTGAACTTACCAAGTGGCATGTGATAATGATCATGGCTCATCATAATCTTAGCTACCCTGCCTCAAACTGGTTAGCCTCCAGTAAAATGGCAAACTAGTATATAAAGTAACAAAGTACCCATCCACTGCTGACTCAAATAGTTAATGAGAACCAATACTTAGCCATTACTATAATAAAATTAAACATTACTCAGTGGTGATTATAACTTCATAACCAATAATTGATCATTAACTATATAGTTACCTATTATTTTGTTTACCCTTTATTACTGTAACCCATAGGATCCATGTATGGTATATATGGTAACATTTTCCATCAGTATACCCCCAATGTTAGCATATATACCATACATGGATCCTATGGGTAATAATTTATCAAAAACAATAACCTGCGATTTCCCGATTCGGGAACCCTGGTGCGGAAACCGCAGCGATGGGCTGACCATCTCCACATGCCGTGTTTAAAACGACATGCTTTCACCATGGCATATGTGGCTTTGCCGGAAATCTATTAATCAATGGGAATTTCACCATAAAACATCTGAGTTATGCAACATAGCCTCTGGTAAGCATACAAAAAACGATGGAAATCACAATTGTTAATGGGTAAACCAACTATAGGCCATATCAATGGGAGATCTCCAGGATCCTAAAATGGAGGTATGTTAGTACCATATTTTTGGCCATATGTTGTGGGGATATTCCCTGAAATTTAGGCCTGAAAAACAGGCCGTATATATGGTAGGTACCTCCAATTCAGGATCCTGAAATGGCCATTGAAATATATTGAATTAATGAGGATATAATATATTGGGATAACCAACAAAAAATAGTTTTACCGGATAACTATTCCATATATTACCAGATATATTATATTGGGATAACCAACTATATCATACTATATCCAATGTGGTTTTGTCTGAAGACGGGGCATGTACACCCCTGAATAACACGTTCTCTTTAGGAAACTGGTAAACGACAATATGATAAACCATCTAATTTGGGTTACCTAAGTTTCAAACAAATCCAACTTGTTGTGACAATTTCAGCATGCCCATCCTTGTGTTAGTGATGAAAAACCAAGGCCATTGGCCTGGCCTGTGCTTGAAAATTGGTATTAGACTTCCAGAAAATTGGTATTATACTTGTGCAGGGGGTGGAAACCAAACACTCTGATAGAAAATTAGACCTCCATTCATAGCACAGTTTTCTATCAGAATGTCTGGTTTCCACCCCCTGCACAAGAGGGGCTAGCCGGGACCATCGTCGCACATATCTTTCTTGAACAATGTTGACCATGTTATTCTTAAAACTACCAACCAAATAACCATTGAATAAATCGATATGACCCAAATCAGAAATAAGCCTGGAATCAAGCCTGGTTCAATGGGTATCAGGATCCTAAAATGAAGGTACTGTACCATATAAGGCTATATTTTGTGGTGATATTCCCTTACATAGGCCTTATATAGGCCTTATATATGGGAGGTACCTCCAATTTAGGTTCCTGAAATGGTCATTGACTGGTTGGAACATTCCCTATATCTACAGATGATGTTGCCTGCGATTTTTCAACCATGGCGAAACGCAAAAAAAACCACGGAAATGATGACACGGCAACGCCGCGACCCCACCATTTTTTCTACCTGGTAAACTAACAGTTTGCTATTGAAAATGGCACATTAATAGTTGATTTACCGATTAAAGATGGTGATTTTCCGTAAACGTGTACAATAGAAAATCACCATTATTGATGGGTAAATCGGGTAAATCACCTATAAATAGGCAGTTTTCTATAGCAAACTGTTAGTTTACTAGAGGGTAACCATCATGGCAAGAACGGTCGCTAAAACCTTTTTTTCCACCCCGAGGAGATGTGGTGAATGTTGATTCCTGCATCAAGATGTTGAAGTTTTACTGGGATATATTTTCGTGAACCCCCACGAAAAAAACACGAAACATATCGAAAAATCATATTATATCAAAGAAACACTACTCATGTACAGTCCGGATTTATAAAACCCCCTAAAAAACGCGAAACCCATTCTCTCCTCCGATTTTGGGGCAATACTAAAGTCAATTAGGTGTTGTTTTCCCCCCTAATAATATTTTCCAACCTCCCAATTAGCGAAACCCATCCGGGATCTCCAAATTTTTGGTGGGACTTGCTATTACTCCCTTTTACTTTTTAATTCGGGTTACAATTTCCAGGGTTACTTAGTGATCCTTTCCTATCTGATTCCTATTTTGATTCGTCTGATTTCAAGATGCCAAAAATGGGGAAAAAACACTCCCCCAAATGATCGATTTCTAACTAAAATCTTATTGAAAAATGCTGTTTTGGGGAGCTCAGAAAGGCTACCCCACTTGAGCGGTGTCCCCACCACAAATAAAACCACCCCCCCCAATTAGAAAACCCCACCTGGCCTCGGAATCTGATGGTTTACCATTGGTTTTCGAATCTTTTCCCATAGGAATCTGATGATTATCGTTTATGGATGAATGAAAGCAACATTATTGCGGGGGGGGGGTTTGACTCCCTGACTGGACTTGTTGACCTTGTTTGACCTATAGGTGGGGTTATTAATCCGGTGTTGACATTAGCCTAGACTTGTATAGCACGTCAACCCATCCAGAAACTTCGACAAACACCAGACGCCTTCTTGCTTGTAGAGCTTGAAGGGAAACCTGTCCGCACCCGCCATGGCCGTTTTCGCCACAAAAGCGTTGCAGCGGACCCGCGCTATCTCTGTCTCTGAAAAAGCTTCGGAACTGGGCGAAAGCAAAGCACCACAAGAACCCACTGTTGGTTGGTCAAAAAAAATGGTCCATACTCCAACGGTGAACAAATCTGCATGTTTTTCCGGAGGGTATTTACTGAAACCGAATTCCCATTCCCTTGAAAAGACAACCGGGTGTTAGTTCGAGTGATGCAATTCCATTTCTCAATCATCTGGGCTAATTAAAAAAATGATACCATCATACCATCCCCCAATTAAAAAAAAACAACACACACACATACCCATTCTATGGTCCCAGGTGTAAATAAAAAGCTCCTTACCGCTAACTCTTGGGGGATCCTTGCGAGGTCATTCATGTCTATATCACCCATCAAAATATCGCAACAAAAACAATGCGTTGCGTCCCAGTTCGTTCGCAGTTCGTTGGTGAACAGTTCACTGATTCAACTAAGCTTCATGCCAGATTTTTGAAGGAGCTAGCTAACATAACTGTGGACACCACATGCAAGCACATCATTGTCGGAAAGTTTCTATGGTTTAAGCTGTTTTTACCGTTCAAGTTCATCCTTTCATATCTTTTCACCACATCAGAACACCAAGATTCATCAATAGTCCATTTTTATCCCAAGATATCCCAATAAAATTGCCACTTAGAGGATATTTGCAAATGCAAAATTCCACATGGCGGTGCGCCTGTGTTCGCTAAATCGCGACAAGTTGGGGTTCACAGTTCACTCCAATAACTCACTTGGGTAAACATGGTAGATACCATCTGGTTATGACTAACAGTTCGCCATGGAAAATCACCATGCTATTAATGGGAAAATCCACTATTTCGACTGGGCCATGTTCAATAGCTACGTTAAATTACCGGAGGATAATTATGGATTAATCACCATTAACTCACCATAGGAAACTTTTCCAAGGGTTTTCCAACAAAAATACAACAAAAACATACAAAAACCAACAAAATGGGGGTTATGTTCACTCTCCTAGCCATCACGTACTGACGGGCACCACCTTGGTAAGAAATGTGAGATTTTTTGATCCCCTTATACTTGGATATAGCACCAACAAAAACCATAGGTCATTGGACTTATAAACCAACAAAACCATAGCAAAACCATAGGAAAACCCTAGGAAAATGGTGGATTTCCATGGGGAGTCGATATCTTCAATGGTTTTTTTTGAAGAGAACATGAAAAAACCGGAAAGCCCTGTATTTTTTTGGTGCAACTCCATGCTTTCCGGGGTCCAGATTTTCCCAACTTCGGCCCCCCTTGGATCCCAGGAACTGTGCTGCTTGGCACCTGATGGGCGCTCCCGGCCATTTTTCGAGCGACGGCAAGTCGTGAAGATCATTCCTCTGGTAACAGTTTGCTATTGAAAATGGCCATTTATAGTGGATTTACCCATTAAAAATAGTGATTTTCCATAGTTTTTTGTATGTTTACCAGAGGGTAACTACAACGTGGGGCCCAGTTATGGAAGTTGCTTGAGGTTCACCCCATGAATACTGAGACTTGTTCGTTCTAAGTACCAGAAACCATAGTGCCATAGTGAAATTGGAGTTATGTGAACCCCAACTGAACGCTATCGACCGGGGGCCTCACATTGTATGGGTTTGTGGTACTTATAACATCTTATAGCCAATTTCACAATGGTTTACGGTACTTATAACGAAATAGTATTCCTGGGGTTTACAAATTCAAGAAACATAACTGAGGGCTGTACACTAGTCTTCCAACAGCCAAATCATGACAGGGTCCTACCAAAGTCAGGGAGATGGTGAAGCATCCGCTTCAAAAAATATTTCAGGATCTTCTTCAATGGGAATTTCAGGAACCTAAATTTCAAAAAATATTTTAGGATCCTGAAATTCCCATTGATTTCTTAGGATCTTCTCAAAAATGGATCCACTTGGAAGTGCAGTTCCAGTAAAAAAAGTGGAGGGGCAAGGCTCTCCCAATTTATGGAGGTTTTAAACCTTGGTCAAAAACCGTTATTAACTCATTTGTAACCCCAACTGCATCTCCAAGTAATGCATACCCATCTGGATACATCATGATATATCATGATTATTCACTACCCTCTGGTAAACGTTTACATAACTATGGAAAATCACCATGCTATGAAGGGGGAAATCCACTATTTCTATGGCCATGTTCAATAGCTTTTTGTACGTTTACCAGGCCGGGTAATCGGAAAGAAGCCTTTCTGGACCTAGTTGCCCTTACAGACAGTGACATCATTTCAGAGATTTCGTGGTGACATCCAGATCCATGTAACCTAGGCATATCAACAACATGTACATATCAAAGTACTCATAATTATGTATGATTTATATTGTTTTATGGTGAAATTCCCATTGAAAATATAGATTCCAAATATTAACCATAATTAGTTGATTGTAACTATAGTTGATGAAACAAATACTGGTTGGTGGTTTGAACCATCTTGAAAAATGATGGAGTTCGTCAATGAGAATGATGACATCCCATATATGAAATGGAAAATAAAATTCATGTTCCAAACCACCAACAAGGTTCATTCCGTACTATTGTACGAGTACTGTTGTATATCACACCTAGACGACAGGTACTATTGAAAGCCACCAACTGAAATTTGCATTCAAATGTTGAAATACCCAAAGTGCAACGCCTCTATACGACGATACGTAGTCTGTCTCGATATGGAAGACATATAAATCTACAGTACCATTGAACAAAATTGACCGAGTTGGACAAGTCACATCGAAGATGGCTGCACTCCAGCAATTCAATTTAGTTAACTTACTGGTGCTTAGTAGGGAATGGATGGGCATGGGGGAATGGGATGATTATTGATAGTTATTGTGGATCATTCCCGAAAATTCCCTACTAAGCACCAGTAAGAGTTAACTTCCATTTATGGTCCCTTTTTTAAGTTTTTAACCACTAGTCACCATGGTCACCATGGTTTCTGGTGGTGAAACTCACCAGACCTCCTGGTTAACTTGCCAGTTACTCAAATCATCTCAAATCAGTTTCCCCAGTGCCTGTGTAGTGCTGCTGCTTGATGGCTGTGTTGCATTGCTTGAATTCGTGTCGTTCGTGTCGTTTGTGTCGTTCCTGAAAAAGGTGCCGTGTCGTTTTCATGGCTGCTAGGGACAGGTAGGGAGTACCAAACAAATCGGATCATAGACACATATATATCATATATTGCATTATATATTATATATTATATATCATATATCACATAGTATATTATATATTATAGTTACTATTATATATCATATATCAAATATTGTTATTCTACTATACAATGTTATACTATTTTATTATAAGAAGTATCACACGTCATCTTAAGATCTTTCTAGCTGAAAACTTCGGCCAGAAGGATGATTCCCGCAAACTCAAGGTTAATCTTTGGTAAGAAATATATGGAGCTTTCATGAGCTTTCCAATTTATGTTTTTTTCCTCTGACCATGGGATGTTTCAGCCAACTTATATGAAGTTGATATTGAGATGACCATGGTATATTGACCAATTCATGTCCTTTTGGTAAAAATAGGTTTGGGCCGGTTTGGTATACCATCATCAAACAAACCTGTTGTTAAAGGGGTAAACAAAAATCCGTCTATTAATCAACCAACCAATGGGAAAAGGACATCTATGGTTCATCCTCTATAAAACATGATAAAACCCATAATACCATTTATCAAAGACACTGCAATTAGTGCACAAGTTGATATATCATCTATGGTTCATCCTCTATTTAATGTGGTTGGTGGTTTCAACCCCACTGAAAAATCTTGGTCAGTTGGGATGAGTATTCCCAATATATGGAAAAATAAAATTCATGTTCCAAACCACCAACCGGTAATGTTTATCATCCTCCATTTTTCTTTGGGATTTTCCATGAAACCATCCAGCTAGCCATCGATCGCCCCATGATCGTTCCAGGAAGGAGGTCCATTAGCGTTGAAAAATATGATGCATCCCCTGTGTTTATTTTTGCTTCGTTTAGTTCCACCCCCTGAACTCCAGTAACATATCTAGCATATAAAACATAATTAGTATATGTGAATCTACTTAGACTTTGAAATCCACATAAATCATTTAGACATCACCATTCTTCTCGCGTAAATCAGCATGTTCCAAGGTGTAACTAGTATAGCCGAGCCAACTTGGCTAAGAACTATAGGGCCACCACCAGCAGTGCCAAACAGCACCTTGAAAATTCGCTCATCATTGGGGATCAGCATCCCATTTCTATGGTATAGCAACCCGCAAGAAGATAGAAGAGTAACACGAGTGATCACTATCTTATGTGGTTGGTGGTTTTAACCATCTTGAAAAATATGAAATCAATGGGAAGGATTATCCCATATATTATGGAAAATACAAAATGTTCCAAACCACCAAGCAGTTATAAGTAGCATTCCACTTTTCCATCCTTTTGGGAAGTGCTAAAACGTGGCCTGGTCATCTGCACCCTACATACTTAAACCTTCCCCTGTTGAGCAAACACCCCGATGAGTCACCATGGTGACTAGTAGAAACCAACCACATTTTTAGGACCATACAATGGGTGTGTTTGATCATAGGATGGGATGAACCGTTCACTGGTGCTTAATTTTTCCAGCTGAGCTGGAGTGAAACTCCAACTTTAAAGGATCAATCTGGTAATCATTTTTGGCAAACAATGTGCAGCCATAGTTAGGATAGTTACACAAAAAAAAAACAAAAACATCCCAAATAAACACACTTCCCATTGTTGAAACATTGATGTCGAGTCGTGAGGTCACTTAAATCGTCCACATCAATGCTTTCCCACAAGTAGCCTAAGTAGACTTGACCCTCCGGTAGTACAACATGGCTGGAAAACCTCCCATTTACAAAGCTGGTTGGTGGTTGACCTACCCCTCTGAAAAATGATGGACTTCGTCAGTTGGGGCTATTATATATTCCCAACATATGGAAAGTCATAATCCATTCCATGGTTCCAGTCAGCACCAACCAGAAATGGCAGTGTGTCAAAACCTTGTACCCCTGGTGAACATCAAAATAGCTGGTAAATGGATGTTCATCCCACTAAAAATGTATCTATATATATATATAGGTATTGACCCATACCCAAATGATGTTCCATGGATTTTCCCCTGTTCAAAGCCCCATTTCCTTCGGGCAAAACTTCCAGGCCCTGATGCCCAAGTGGCTCCATGGTTCGACTCTTGGCCCGTCCATGTGGCTGGAAGTGGCGGTGGCTGACGAAACCTACATGTTGCAATGTCATGAAAGGATAATCATTAGTCAATTGGGATGATTATCCCATATATGAAATGGAAAAATAATCCAAATGTTCCAAACCACCAGGATATATGACGTGTTGGTTTGAAGCCCGATGTTTTTCTTAGTGCAAATAAGTGCAATACTACGTGCAAATGCTGTAAAAACTGATCTCCAATTTGGGAGCATGTAGCTGAGCGGCTGGACTTTCCATCAAAAACAAATCCTTCAATGTGAATTTTCCTGGGGTTTGATCCATTAAAAACGGCAGCAAAGTGCTGGGTTCGGTGTTTGACACATTCTCCAAGAAAACGGCCTTCTGAAAGATTCCAGCTGGGTTTTTGATGGAATTTGAGGTGGCAAATGAATGCAGATAAAAAAAAAGTGATACATCAAAATCATTAACAGAATCTGAAGCCACCTTCGGTCGATCACGTTGTCACCGATTTTTTGGGGCCTCGCCCGTGGTGGAATTTATGACAGACATTCGGTCAGGCTTCGCAGAACCGAAACAGGGCAACAGGATGGGCTTGGTACTTGGTGGTTTATAGGTTATAAGCCCGATTATAAATGGGCGTTTTGTAGGGGCAATGTTCACTCAAAAAACTGGGCAAAAAAAGTGACTTATTTTGGAGATTTTGAACACCTCAAAAAAAAAACTGTTGGAGATTATCCCCCACAGCTGTGGCCCGAAATACCCGTTCTAAGTAACCCCATTTATGGAATGTATGATCCCTTAGAAATAACAGTTATAACTGATAAATGGCCATATCCCCAATCGTTGGGTGATGATAGAATTCAGACATTTATGCCCTGAAACCAGCCTTTTGGGTCTGAAGCGTGCCAACAATCCGAAGGGGAGCAGCTGAGAAGGTGACATGTTTGGGTTTTAATTTGCAATTTACATAATATACACATGATATATATATATATATATACAGGATAAATATACATGCTAAGTATATATATATAGTGATTAATATATGTACGTATGCAAGTAGAATATGACAATATATACATATAGTATCTTGTCCAAAAGGAGATATGTTACATGTGTATATACATATTTCAAACATGCCTTTTTCAATAGGACAGTCGCGTTTACAAAAACCAGCTTTTGGACCTCAAACTCAAAGTCGCCAAACAAATACTACTAAAAAACAATACATACAAGTGTCATCTGTTTTGGCAAAATATATCAAAATATATTTGTTTAAGAAACAACTCATATTGGGAAAAAATGATGTTACGTACCCTCTGGTAAACTAACATGACTAGTGGAAAATCACCATGCTATGGGAAAACTCACTATTTCTATGGCCAAGTTCAATAGCAGACTGTAACAGATTACCAAAGGGCACCATCAATCAACCCTTGGGTGCACCCTATATCTTTGGTGTCACATCTGCAGCCAGGCTGCAGCCATGTTCCAATCAGATCACCAATGAGTTTGCCAAGCATTGCTGCTATCATCTGCTATCACTATACCATCATTAATGCCAACAAAAAAAAGTTCAAAAGTAACATAAACATAAACACAGAGATATCTAAACATCAATGTCATTCAATTTCATTCAACCTGTGGTTGGTGGCTGCAACTTTGCTACCAACATCATCCTACATCTTGAACCAGGCTGTTTGAGCAGCAGCAACTCCTGCAACTCCCGCAGCCCTCGGGCAGAAACTCAGCCGGGGCCCCTTTTCCTCGAGCATCGAGCAGACTCGCTTCGCTGTCCGCGAGACCTCGGAAAGATTGAGCACTGAGACTCAACTTTTTGAGGCGACGCTGGGGCGATAAGCCGATAAGCCAAGCAATGAAAAAAAATCAATGTTTAATTTATATATCATACTGTCATATACTGTCGATGTAAGAAACTCTGGAAAACCAGTTGACTGTTCGTTTTTCTCGTTTTTTGTTTGGGTTTCTGGTGCAGGATTTCTTCCACAGTATCACAGCATTAGGCTATGTCAATAAGGAAAATTATGATGAACCAGTGGATTTAGGGTAATTTACCCCTATAGATGTACAGACTAACTCTATAAAATATACCCTCCAGTAAACTAACGCAAACTATGGAAAATCACCATTTTCAATGGGTAAATCCACTATAAATGAGCCATTTTCAATAGCTATGTTAAATTGCCGGAGGGTATCTATTCAAGTACTTGGATTTGCTTAAAGAACCAGAGTAGCATTTTGAACAGCCGAGGCCATTTCCACTTCCGAAAGCTTTGTTCATTGCCAATCAGCCAGATACCCTACAAAAAATCACAAATTCTTGATGAGTAGATAATCCCATTGATACCAAAAAGGTCCAAAAAGACTATTCAGGATTAGTTTGTACCCATCCAGTTGGTTAACCTAGAAACACGCTGCAAAAAAATCACTGATCTCCATGCCTCAAGATCCCTGGGATCATGTGACGCGGTGACACCTGTAACTGGCGCCAAGCTATCCCGTTGCTCCGCCAAGCTATCGGTCCTTTAAAAAGAAATCGATGCAACCATTTCGGCACTTCCCCATTGATACCGGCAACTACTATGGTGGGACTTCAGAGCAATAGAAATCACCATGTTTGGCAAAATGTGTGCTACCCTCTGGTAAACTAACATAGCTATAGAAATTACCATTCTGATTCTGAATAGGTAAATCATCTATAAATGGACCATTTTCCATAGCTATGTTAGTTAAGTGAAGGGTGCTAGACTCACTGAGAACTATCATCATTCACATGGGCATTTCCTGAAATGGGGGTACCCCATTTCATCATCCATTTTCATGGGATTTTCCCTAACAAAAACCATCCAGCGAGCTTGGGGTACCCCCATGACTATGGACACATCCACATAGAAACCTGACAGCAGCTCACAGGATGATTCCCCTCCAATTCAACCATCCAGTGACCCAAAACGATCAGTTCATGATCAAATTCATCCAGATGTCCATGCAATCCAACAATCTGAAGATCTGTGAAGTCATAATGTTACCATAATGCCATTCATCTTCCATCATCTCATGAAAATATTAACTAATATTAATTATCCCATGAATATTCATTCATATTCATGAATCATTCATTGATATTCCATAGAAATATCCCATGCAGCCCACGCAGCAATTTTTAGTGCCCAACTTGCGGGCAGCAATTGGATGAACTGGATCAAGGGAACATTTGCACAACATGAAAGCTGAACTGTTTGTTTTTGTGTTGGGAAGAGTTGCTACTACTAACCATTCTGATCGTGACGTCGCGTTGTGAGATCGTTCGAACGATCCAACATGCGCAACGTTGTTTGTTGGTTTAAATGGTGAAAGCCAGGGGTTCATGTGTTACATATTTCTTTAAACCAACACCTAGAAAGAGTAGATAAATGTAGAAAATCATCCCAAGATCGACATGTTGAATCATCTCTGAGACCAGCTCCGTCGATATCATTGGCAGTTTCAACATGTTTCAACATGTTTCAACCCATCCTAGAGGTAACATTGTTCTATATCCTTCTAATTCTCAACAGAAAATTATAAAAAATAATACCCTTTGGTTATTTAACATAGCCATGGAAGCCATGGCCCATAGAAATAGATAGTTTACCTATTAAAAATGGGTGGATCTTTCCATGGCTATGTTAAATAACCAAAGGGTAATCACCATTAATCACCATTAATCATGGATTAATCACCATTAAATCACCATTTTCGTATGGTTTTCCTATGGTTTTCCAGAGGGTATGTTTTTTGGGGGATGACCCCCTCTAGTAAAGACGATTTGAGGTCGCGAGATTTTTTTAAAAAGCCTCCAGATCAATGACGGAAATCTTGATCCAAAAAAAAAGCTGGACGATTCATGACTTTCATACAATGTGAGGCCCCCCCAGTTATAAGTTGGTTTATAAGCCCCAGTAACTATAGTTATAAGTACCATAAACCATAGTTATTGGACTTATAAACCAACTTAGCTATCTTGGGGGCCTCACATTGTAGGGTTAGTTTTTACTAAGATAGCTGTGGAAGTCGCCCATTTAGTTCAATGATCTTCGCAAAAAAAACACCTCCATTTGAAGTCGATTTCCCATTTCCCATTGCTGGTACCCTCTGGTAAACTAACATAGCTATGGAAAATCATCATTTTCAATGGGAAATTCAACGATAAATGGCCATTTTCAATAGCTTTTTGTATGTTTACCGGAGGGTAACCAGCGTAATGCGCCAAGACATCCAAGACATGTCTGAGAGCGTAACGGCTGTCCATTTCCAGCATCTGAAGCTCCTTTGCACTGATACCAAGCCTCACAGACATGACTTACCACCAAAGGAAAATAACTAAATCATAGCAACCTAATAACCTACACAGAATTAACACAACTAGATCATTTGTAAAATCCAACCCTGAAAAAGTAGCTGGTTGGTGGTTGACCTACCCCTCCGAAAAATATTATATAGTCACTTCAAAAATGTTCCAAACCACCAACCAGGTAGTAAGTCAAACCTGTTCAACTCTATGTGTTTTTGCTTGGTGGATGGTAGGGCTTCATGGCAAATCAATGCCTGCTTGTAGCCACTCTGGGTTCATGGCTCTCCCGTTGAATAAACACACAACTGGTCCCTGCCAGAAACAGTCAACAGAGTAGGATATTGTTTATTCAAAAAAGAAATGACAAAGTAACACAGTAAGATGAGGATAGGGAAAAAAAAACACATAAGCCAAACATCAGCTGCTTGTGGCAAAAGAACAAACTTCTTCGACTTCCGAATCAAGGTTTACTCCTAACGTTTACCCTGAGAACCAAAAATCCTTACGCTGGAGACAGCGCAGCGTAAAAACTCATGGTGAAGCTGAAATCTGCTGAGGTTTCTGTGAAAAACCCTAAGAAAGTCCCAGAAAGTCATCCATAGTCACCATCCCCAAAGATCCACCATGCTATACCCGTAGCAATGGGATGATTACCGATTCCATATATTTTTAAGGCCTATATTTTTGAGGCCTAAATTTCAGGGAATATCCCCACAAAAAATGGCCAGAAATATGGTACGTTTACGTACCTCCAATTTAGGATCCTGGAGATCTCCCATTGATTTTAGGTGATCCGGGTTGCGAATGTAAGTATCGGAACTTCTTTTTTTCAGACCTGCAACTGTGGTATATACCTTCCAGTAGGTTGATATATATATATATATATATATATATGGGCAAGATCCACTGTTTGTAGATCATTTCGCAAATAGGAAGGGCCCCTCTAGATAGAAGAGTTGGTTTTCATAGCTATGCCATCCAGGATTATGGTGGATATACTGTGGGATCCCTTTCCTGCAAGAAACAAAAGATGGTTTCGCATATCCATGCTAGTTTACTGAAACCTACCCAGTGACAAACTGGGATACGCTTTCCACCGCCTTTCCCAATCCTTCAATGCTCATGAAAGTGAAGCTTCTAAATATCGATTGGAGTTCAAATATTCGATTTGCTTAAGGAACGCCATCGCCCCAAACATATATATATATATGTATATATACATATTATCATTATTGTCATCTGCACTGCAAGCGCAGCCACGAGTGAGACTCAGCGGCCTAAAAAAACTTCTTATTATTTAAACAAAACAAACACACACACATATATATATATAATTATATATATTTCATTATATATACATATAAATGTATTATATATATATATACACGTATATATATATATATCAATCTATTCCCCAAGTAATGGTTTTCCCGTTTCCATTGGGAAAATGACAGAGATCATCTTTAGCAAACCCAGGTGAGTTCGCCAGAGATTACTCCGGAGCAACTGCCAAACAAAATCAAAAAATAGCGTGGCTGGGGAGATATTACCCTCTGGTAAACATCGGAAAAACCATAGGAAAACCATAGGGAACACCATAGGGAAAACCATAGGGAAAACCGTAGGAAAATGGTGATTTATAGTGGATTTACCCATAAACAATGGTGATTTTCCATAGCTATGTTAAATTACCAGAGGGTAAGTTTCCCAAGTCTACCACTATGGTGTTCTGGTTGGTGGTTGACCTACCCCTCTGAAAAATATGCTCGTCGGTTGGGATGACGACATTCCCAACATATGGAAAGTCATAAAATTCATTTTCCAAACCACCAACCAGTTAAGTGTCCAAAGTCTACCACTATTATTGATGGTTGATACCCAAACATGTGTTGCCTCAAAACCACATGTTTCATGGTCAAATCACGTTAAATCCATACCCATCTAGTTAGTTTCCCCAGTTAACAACTTCACATTCCAGTAATGGCCAAGATTTATTGGTTACCCTCTGGTAAACTAACATAGCTATGGAAAATCACCATTTTCAATGGGTAAATCCACTATAAATGGCCATTTTCAATAGCTATGTTAAATTACCAGAGGGTAATTCATCCTATCAACCCGCCTAGCCCCAACAGTGACCCGCAAAAAGGCATCTACCAGCCTTTTACCGGCCTCCTGCAGGCTGAGTTGTAGCTCCTGAAGAGTCTGGATGGTGTCCCCTGTAGACAATCCCAGCAACCTCCATTCATGTGGAGGAAGTGGCTTGTTCCCATGATTTGCCCCATATATCCAATCTTAGAGTGATTTAATTTATTGGTGTTTTCCATGGTTTTGATAAGGGTCAACAATGGTTAATCATGGTGATTTTTTTGATCATTACTGGTGATTAATCATTGCGAATCAGCCAGATACACAAAAAATGACAAATTCTTAGCTGGCTAGTTAGTAGATAATCCCATACCAAAAGACTATTCAGGATTAGTTTGTACCCATCCAGTTTGTTAACCTAGCAGTGATGGCAATGTTAATAAAATCTCCACCTGAAGTAGCTCAGCTATGAATCTACCATAAACTACCCTAGTGAAAGTGGAGTGAACTGCTCACCAACTTGGAGTTCGCAAACTGGGACACCACCTTTTGAACCCCAGTAATAGTCACTTTGAACTGCCAAAAACAATTGAATATATAATCAATATTTGACATGTCATTAACATTCCGTCAATATGTCAGTAATATTCCATTCATAATCTATTCATATCATATTCTAGTTATAATAATATGTTATTACCATATTCTAGTTACAATAATATGTTATTACCCTCTGGTAAATTGAGATAGACCGATTAAATAACTATTTCTTAGTGGAAACTCATCTTCCAACATCTTCCAACCCCTATCTGCCAGGGTCTATGCTAATTTACTGGAGGGTAGCAGACACGAGTAGTAAATTCCATTAGTCAGCTACATTCCATTAATGATCCACTGAAAACAGGTAGATTTTTTTTAAAAAATGTTTTTCATTGATACAGATTCCACTTCAAGCTAGAAACATGGTGACTTATTCTCAGCTCTCTCTCTCTCTCTCTCTCCGGTCAGGACGAATTTTACCATTGATAGCAAAGATTAAAGGTTTTCAGTTTGACACACCCACTTAAAAATATAAATTTCCAGAAAAAAAGCCATTTGTGTTGGTGAAATCACAATTTTCCGATGGTTTTCATATGAAATCTCCATCCCAGTCCCTGTCCTGCTGGCTGGCACCAATGACATGAAACCAAGTTGCGCAGGCCTAGTTCTGAGGGCACGGGAAGGAACTGGAAACAAAAACCAGGGAAACTCGTGGACAAAACACCGGAAAAAATCATGGGACTAGGGTAAACTAACATAACTATGGAAAATCACAATTTTTCATGGGAAAATCCACTATATGGTGATTTTCCATTGCTATGTTAAATTACCAGAGGGTAATGGAATTATTTTAGCAGCAAAAATTGTGATGAAATGGTGATTTAATGGGATTTGATGGGATATAACTGGAATATAACTATCCAACTTAATGGGATCTATCCAACTTAATGGGATCTATCCAACTTAATGAGTTACTTGGTGCAAAAAGACATATCAACGTGTTGTCTTGTTTCAAATGGTTCACATATAATCACACGAACTTAAGATGGCACCCCCCTCAGTTCTAAGAATTCTAAATTTGGTGTGTAAACCCATTAAACTTCGTTCTATCCCCCGTAAGACCCAGTTTATTAATACTATAAATGATATAACGCTCAGTTAGCTTTGTTGGGTTCTTTACCCGCTACATACAACAGGAGACCCCAGCCCATCCCCTCCACCTTGTAAGCCTGCGCCACTTCCGACCAATCTGTCGACAGGCGCAGGGTTTTGTTCCAGTTTTAGCCAAAATCGCACTTTGAGTGGTACTCCCAATCGTCCAAAGTGGTTGATTTCACGCAATTGGTGGGTGTATTGGGTTGATATATCTGTAGTATTCTGTAGTTAGATGGCTATAGAAATCTTTAGAATTTATAAATCAACTCACTGATTCACTGGAAGGGCACCTCCATTAAACTCAAGAGATACCTCTCTTGGAGCCCATCGATTCCGACCAGACCATCATGGAGCGCATCACCCAAAGATCAAATCCAAACTTCCCAGTAAAATCACAGATTGGTGGATGGTTAAACCATGCTAACCTCTATGAAATCAGGTATAAATCCATCATAAATCCATTAAACATCCATCAAAATCCATATAAAATGCATTAAACAAAGACAATAATTAATAACACCATCATAAGTCCATTTTAAAATTCACAAAAATCCACATAAATCCCCTAAAATCAAAAGAAATTCTACTGGCCATGCCATGCCCCGTGCCTTCCAAATGTGGCAAGGCCTCCTGAAGTGAGAGGCCCAAAGCCTCACAGGAGGCCTGCAAAGACAAGACCTCGATGAAGCGCGGCTGGAGGATGATTCCTTTGTCAAATGCTTAGACAGAAAATGGTGATTTCATAGGGAAAACCATAGGAAACCCATAGGATCCCATGATGATTGAAGCAATTTAAGCCACAAGACACTGGTGATATTTCTGTGACGTTTAGTTTTTAATGTTCATGGGATTTGTTGTTAAATTTAGATAGTAGTTAGCTAAGTTGGTGAACATCACTCCTGAAGAATACGTTTGGTTGATCTTGATGGGGATCCCAACTGATCAGTGCAGCTCTGGTAATCAGCTTACTGAGGCTTACTGGAACATTCCCCAATAGTTCTGAATTCATTTCACATCTTGACAGCATATAGCACCCACAAAACAAAAAGAAAAACGACAAGTCTTTCCAGCATGCTATAGATCTATAGATGATTTGTAGTTCATTTTTTGGGTTCATTGTTTAAGTGGAATTCATAGGGTCCCGTAATGATGAGATACTTCCCATACTACCCCCATACTATCCCCATGTTCGAAACGCCAATGGGAAGATTATGGGAGTGAGGGTACCATCATAGAATACTGGGTCCCTAAAAATTCTATGGATATCATTACCAATCTTAGATACCCTACCCCCCCAAAAAAACTTTGCTGGTTAGTAGATAATCCCATTGATGCCAAGAGACTATTCAGGATTAGTTTCTACCCATCCAGTTGGTGAACCTAGTTCTATGGACATGTCGAGGTTTTCAACTTTCTAAATCACCGATTTGATCCTAAATGGACAGGCCGTGAAATGTTTGTTCATGATCCACGTGGGAAAAAAACAACTCACTTCATAAGATCCATTTCTTTATCCTGAACACGAAGCAAATCATACATGTACCCTCTGGTAAACTAACATAACTATGGAAAATCACCATTTTTCATGGGAAAATCCATTATAAATGGTGGAAAATCTTACCAGAGGGTAAACCATTCATATCTACTTGAAGCAGGTTTTCCCTCCAGTAGACAAATGTGCAAAGAAAAACATGAAAGAACACAAACTGATGGATGATAGCTAATTCACCTACAAACTAGGAATTGCATGGTCAATCTTTGATAGTCCAACAAAAATATATAACCTGGTTGGTGGTATACCTACCTGTCTGAAAAATATGCTCGTCAGTTGGGATGATTCTTCCACATTCTTCCCAACATATGGAAAGTCATAAAATTCATGTTCCAAACCACCGACCAGATAATTGATTGCTGGTTATGAATATTTTCCATTAGCAAAAAGCTACCCATGCAAGCTTGGGGATGATGGCCGCACGAAGCCACGAATGGTGCTTCATCCCAGGAATCGTAATTAGTAAGTGGGTTAGTTCACCCCAGTTATAAGTGAACTAACTCTACTTAGCCCAGTTATAACCAGGGTTATAACCTACTTTCCATTGCCAAATCTTAGATACCAAAAAAAAAATCTAAGCTGGTGAACGTAGATAATCCCATACCAACAGACTATTCAGGATTAGTTTGTACCCATCCAGTTGGTTAACCTAGTTACTAAGTGGGATGAACCACCAAGTAGTCTGTCACATTTTTTCCACTGCCAGAGTCTGTGAGACGGTAGCTGGGCCGGTCCATTTCCGGTAGCGATCACTCATCTGGGTGCCTTTTGAATTCTTATACTATGAAAGTATGGCAAACCAAACGGCAAACCAAACGGCAAACCAAACCTGATGTTTTTCAATGTGTTTTTGTTTCTTCGAACCAAGCTTCATTGTTGCGTTTGCCACACGAAATTCAAGAACATGTCCCCAAAAGACGCACACGTCTACACCAGGAATTACCAAGGAAAATCTTCTCATCGTCCAAGGAAGGCGACCTGGTTGGTTGTGTTCGTCCACCTGCCAGAGCCCGACTTGACTTATGAAACCTGAGGTCAGAGAAAAGTCATGAGAAGCATCAGGGTTCACAAAATATGGTCGATCTCTCTTGGTTTATGTTTTTTTCCGCAAATCTTGGAAATCTTTGGTGATTTTGGTGTGTATTTTCTCTATCTATTTTAAAAAACGGAACAAATCACAGGAAGGCCACTCTTGGATACCGGAGCCTTGCGTGTCATGTGAGTTTTAAGTGGGATGCAGTACGACAAACATCGCAATTCTTGGAGGATCCTCCCATGGAGTGGCGATTGGCGATCCGCCTGGTGTAAGTTAAAGTTTGCATTGGATTATCCCACTAGATCTTGGTGGCTACCCTCTAGTAAACATACCAAAAACTATGGAAAATCACCATTTTTAATAGGTAAACCCACTAAAAATTGCCAATTTCAATAGCTATGTTAGTTTACCAGAGGGTATACAAGATAATTTAACTGGTTGGTGGTTTCAACCTACCGACCTTCCCAACTGAATGAAAAAGTCATAGTTCCATGGTTCCAATTCCCACCAGAGTGGGATGATATCCTCCGAGTTTGGAGGCTACCTTGGACTCTTGGATAGTCCAAAAAATATGTTCCATTGATTGCTGGTTATGAATATCTTCCATTTATAGCAAAAAAAGGCTACCCATCCAAGCTTGGGGATATATGTAAATGGGACAACCACAACCAGAATTAAATTCGCTGGTGGCGATATATATCCGAATGCTAACCACGAATCGCTCAATTTGCAGGTAACCTTGAAGCAGGGATGGTCACCGAATATAGCGGAACGAAACAAACTTCCAACATCCTCCAACAATCTGGTCATTTTAGGAATAAAGCAGGGCAGGTATCAATGGCCATTTCAGGATCCTAGATTGGAGGTACCTACCATCTATAAGGCCTATGTAAGGCCTATGTAAGGGAATATCCCCACAAAATATGGCCTTATATTGTATGGTACAGTACCTCCATTTTAGGATCCTGGAATTCCCATTGAAGGTGTGGCATGATATTTATTGTCATCTATTGGTTGCTTAACGGGAACCAGCCTCTATTCATATTACGAACCACTGGAATTTGGGACATCTATGCCAGCAAGACCCTCGTGAATCCTCATCCTAAAATCCCATGAATTCCGATGATATCCCATGTACCCCAAACGCTCCATGTAGGGTATATTTACCAATATTTACCCACACGAATGGATGACGTTTGGGGTAAATGTTGATGAATATTGCATACTTGGAGAATATGGGTTAGATCTTCCATAATCTACCCTCTGGTAAACGTTTACGTAGCTATTGAAAATAGCCATATAGAAATAGTTGATTTACCCATGATAATGTTCCATAGTTATCCATAGTTATGTAAACGTTTACTGGAGGGTATGGTGAACTATGGCCATCCAAGAGATTCCGCATTTTCCAGGGCCCAGCTGCAGCCGCATCTTTTAACGATGCTTTCTGGGAGGGGATTCGTCCGGGGATGTCGCCTTTGGAGCCGCGGACCCACGGGCCGCAAAAATGACCGCCCTGGCGGCCTGGGAAAATGGCTGAACTGGACAAGGTGTTGGTGTTATTTTTTGGGGTTCTCTCAAATCAAGAGAAAAAAAAATGGTGAAGATATTTGATCACAGTCACATGCTGCTTGCCAGTTACTTTTTGGTGGCTGGTTGACATTTTTGTGTATAGATATATCACGATATTATCTACCATCAACCCGATCCTGGATTTGCTTAATGCCTCTAAAACAATATAATATTCCTCAAAATATTGGCCAAGTAGTTGATTTCCCATTTGGAAAATAATGGACAACATCGCAATTCCAAATTATTCCGTTGAACATCTGCAACTCATGAGCTAAAGCTTGGGCTGGGAGCCGCCTTCGTGTGGATCGCTGAGGCGGCCCCATGAGAAGGACAGTGGAAAATTTCAAGCCGGTTTTTCAGCTTGGGACTGTCCGGTAGCAGAAACTCGCAGGCAAACATGATCTTCTAAAACCTGCGATAACATTTCGACATTTCGAACCCCGAGCTACCCCACAGAAGAGGTTTAAGTTTGACTGGACAATTACAATCGGTTTTTTTTTTAATCTATAAACACTATAAACTGAAGATTTGCAAACAACATGTTCAAATGAATCCAAATAAAGCCGATTGTTGGGAGCTAGTATGATTTCACGATCCGTTCTGAAAATAGGATACTTTTGCGACCCCACAAAACTGAATGGTTCTGCAGTCCCTCGATGTGCGTGCACAAACCTGCTTCCAGATTTGAACCACACCTTATTGGTCCTTATTCTATGGAACTAATGTCTTTAGAAGGATCAATATGGTGTGATACTAGTGTCCTTAATAATTCATGTTTTTTCCTTAAAAACCAACTCTATTTGTAGAGGACTGGGTTATAATCCAATTAGTGATCCCCATAGTAAGAGGAATGCAGGAAACAGTTAAACCCAAACAGGTGGACTTGCGGAAGCAACCACCAGCAACCATCTTCCCCATGGAATTTCCAAGAGAAAAGATCGACTAGGCAGTTCTAAGGAAAAAACACATGGAAAAAAAACATGAAAAACAACATTAATCCTCAGTTGAGTGGTTGAATCATGATGAATCATGTTGAATCATGTTGAACCTAGAATGCAATGGTTGAAATCTTGATCTTTCACTGGCTTCAACTATGTTCAACTCTGGGCTGTTCATAGTGAGCAGCCCTCTGTTGAACCAGATCCGACCAGTGGAAAAGGACCATGATTAGTATTTCAGTAATCACCGAGAATCTGTTTATATGTGTTTAGTGTTTATGATCTTTACCCACTAAACAAAGTAGTCGTGAAATAACCACGTTTCATATATATATAGTATATAATAATATGTAAGTGTGTATATATATATATATATGTTACTGTAGTGTCTACATATTATTATAGCAATATAGGTAAAGAATGGCAAATCCCGCCACCTGCTGAGCCTCCACTCTGTTGTTTCTTTGCTCGCTGCATCTCGCGAGCCAAGCCGGGACAACTGCCTCGCTGCTTACGTTGCTGCGGATTGACGGAGGCCGGCGCCCGGATCCAGCCCCACTTTGAGCTCCACGGGGCCAACCTCCGGTTTCCTTGAGGTTTGGGGCAACACCGGTCCTTGAGATAGGTGGATGAATGGGGTGCAAACCATCGGCTGAATGGCATGAATAGTTTGGGTCCAAAGTCTTTAGAAGACACACGTTTTCAACCTTTTCAGCTCTTTGACATCCTCTCTGTTGCTTAAACCCTCTCGGCGGCCATGCGCTCCAGATACCCCAAGTTTCGGGGACTTGTTTTCTACCAGGTGAGACCCCCGGTAAGCGAAATCGCTAAGTTATCCAAGTTGACGCACATGACCTGCTTAACTATGGCAACTATTTGTTTTTTTGGGGGATATACCATAACTATGGTATTTTCATGGCCTTGAAACTAAACCAACATAGCCATCACTGGAGGCTCACCTGTTCTCGAATTAGAGCATTCGCAGCTCAGGGCGATGGAAGATATCCACATAGGTCAACAGCGCCACGGCCCCAGCAATGAGGCACATACCTCGCAGCCCCCTTGGGGCCCCAAGGGCCCCAAGTCCCAAGCAGCTAAGCCTTGAGATTGAAACTCAAGGGATCTCTGGAAAGGTGGCATTCCTAAGCCATAGATAGTTGCAAGGTGCTGCAATTGCAGTTTGTTTTTTTGTCTATAACTAACTAACCCACCTGAAGTAGCTCGATATATCATGATATATCGACCATAAACGCAAGTGAAATTTGGAGTTATTTCAAACAACTTGGCCAGTTATGGGGCACCACTTTCTGCGCATATTCCATGTGTGTCTATCATAAACCTATCATAAACCTTGGCTGTAGGATGGTACAAAGGACCCAAGTTTGGATAGGTTTGAGTGGCTTGAACTAACTAGGCAAACTTGCTGGCATGTATGCTGGATATCTCTGCAGTTATTACCCAGGATTAGGCGCTGAGGCCGGTTTATTGCGGGTGGTATCATTAAGTATCAATTACTGTATCACTATTTTGGGGAGTAGCTCGCTAATTAAGCATTATCTGGTTTAACAATGTTGATTGGATACATTAATTTGATAATGTCAACCCTGGATAAATTAAGAGCTATCAAACCTGGTATCTAATTAAGCATTAATTGATTGATCATTAGTTAAGCATGGTTTATCCAGGGTTGACATTATCAAACATCACTGGAATTGCCTACATCCAGAGGAATCCCAAAATGACGGAATACCAGGTAAGATTGATGGATAAACCAACAGCTGGATATTTTTTTTTTTTGGGGGGGGAGTTCAGCGAAAACATTTCATCTACTTAATTGCTGATATTAAACAGCTGAGTCATGAATGAAATTGTGAAACAACTAATCTATCAAACAACTAATTTGTTTCAATGAGGTTTTGTTATGGGCATCTTGTTAGTTTGCCATGAACTCAATCGAAAATCACCAAGTGTTATTGTTATCAAGCCGCCACAAGATTCCAATGCATCAAGTAACTGGGTTTTGAGTCTGTCCAAACAAACAAAAAAAAAAACTACCCTCAGCTCCGACACTTCTAAAACAAATTGTTTTTTTTTTTTTTTAAATGGGATATGACATATTGATGCAGCTAGGTTTTCCACTTGCTGGGCCGTTTACAAACTTCCAACAAGACACCTGCGGTCAATCCGTCAATCCACCCAGCCAAAAAAAACATGTTTCAGCTGGAGAATATGTTGTATTCCTCTCTTTGTTTGCCATAACAACATATCACTGGTTGGTGGTGCAATGATCATCTTGAAAAATATTAGTCAATGAGTCAACGGGAAGGATCATCCCATATATTATGGAAAATAAAATTCATGTTTGAAACCACCAACCAGATTATACAAAAAAAAAAACGAAACAACACACACAGCAAAACCCAGCACCGACCATCGAATCAAGATGCGATGTGGATAATTCATGTAGAACACTGCAGGGCCCAACTCCTGTGGGACGCCCGGCCCTTCAGACACCAGCAGGAAATTTTTCACGGAGACCATAGGGATGAGATTCGGTAAGGCTATGTTCCACCTGGGACCAGGAAATTCAGCCTTTTTACCCCCTGGTAAATTAACATAAACCCTACAATGTGGGGACCCCTAGTTATAAGTTGGTTTATAGCCCCATCTAACTATGGTTATAAGTACCATAAACCCTAGTTATTCTAGTTATAAACCAACTTAGCTATCTTGGGGGCCCCACATTGTATAGACCCTGAACATCGATCATGTTTTAGTGGAAACTCATCTTCCAACCCCCATCTGGCAGGGTCGAACTGTTAATTTACTGGAGGGTAATGTGTGTATACCTGTGTAATAGTTTATGTTCATCCTTCAAACATTCTCTCACCACAAGCTCAGACAAGCTCATATTAGCCTAGGTTGCTTCCACCAACTGTGCCAAGAAGGTTTACAACCCATCTGGCAATCGAGAAAGACACACACACACTGTGGGCCCATATATATATATATAGGTATATTCTGTGTATATATATATATATGTATACGTATATTATGCATGCAAAAACATATGCCCACAGTTTTTTTAGAAATATATATGCAATATGTATATACCATAAATCCATCACAATCCCAGGAATGTCAACCATAAAAACAACCTTCGAACCTCTCGAACCTGCAACCTTCAGCGCTCTCCTTGTAAGCCGTGTGCCATGCAGCGCGGGTGTAATAGGGCGCTCCCTCCTCCGCGCCGTGGGCAGCCAAGCGGCCTGTCCGACACGGGATGACATTGTAGAACTTAAAGCCATATTTTACGGAGAAATTAACTATGGATTATCAGTGGTGATGAGGACTATTGATATCCAAGGAAAATGTATTAATGGACCGGATAACTCACATGTATACAATGTCAAATATATTGGATTTAAGTAATTATGATATATTATGATAAATATATTTTGACTTGGATAAATATTCACATAATCCACTCACCTGAGTTCAGGCTATCGTGGATAGATTTCCCTTATTAACCATCATTGTAGTGACCTCGCAGTGAGGTCGTCATGGTTTTATGACAATTTACCCTCCAGTAAACGTTTACATAACTATGGAAAATCACTAATTATCATTAATTATCAACTATAAAGATTGGGTAATGGGTAAATAGCCATTAACTCAACTATTGAAAATCACTGGTTTAATAGGTAAATCAACTATAAATAGGCCATGTTCAATAGCAAACTGTTAGTTTACCAGAGGGTATCCCTGGTCCACTGGCTCAGTGGTGAAATGGGAAGAATCCCTCCCAGCCCCAGCACTGCAATGGAGCATCCCACTTCAAAAACGGCTTTGTAACTGGGGTTACCCTCTGGTTATGACTAACATAGCCATGGGAAATGGCCCATAGAAATAGATGGTTTACCTATTAATAGCATGGTGATTTTCCATGGCGAAATGCGTTAAATAACCAGATGGTAGTACGTTCACCTTCGTATGCCCTCCGGTAGTCAAACATGGCTTGCGGAAAATCTCCGGAGTTTTCTGTATACTGTCTATTTACTTAAGGAACCCCTTTAAAGAATAAAACATGTTCCCAAACAGGATTTCCCCAGCACTGGATTTCCCAGAGGATTTGCTTTTTACTACTTGACTCAGCAAATAAAAGTATATATCTCCCAGCTAGAAACCTCCAAGGAGTTACTTCCTGGAGGATCATCGAATCATCATCCCACAGCCCATGGGGACTTTCTAACCGATAGGTCCGATAGGAAGCACTTACACCCAGCAAGTGGGATGATCCTCCAAGTATCCACGTATCCAGTTCCTGAGATCCAACGTAAATAGCTGACATGATTTGCTTTGCATCCTTGAAGCCTACAAGGTGGTGCCCCCCTAGTTATAAATTGGTTTATAAACCCCATTAACTATAGATATATCACCTATAAACCATAGTTATTGCAGTTATAAACCAACTTAGCTATCTAGGGGGCACCACCTTGTAACCTTGAAACTACATTCCAGAGGAAAGTCCTAGGATTTGTTCCACAAGATCCTCCACAAAAAGATGTCGAGGCGAAGCCGTCGTCAGTTGAGGGGTTGTAAGTTACAACCCACTTACATAAGCCACAAACACTAACCACCTTGTCAACCCCGGAAGATTCATAAGCCTCTATAGTGACAATTTACCATCAATGGATTGGTTGGTTGGGGAAAATATTAACCGGAAACCATAGATATTCCCATTAAGATCATTGGGATTTCCTGTAAATGTTCCCTTAAACCAATCCATTGATACCATGCAGATTTACTTAACTATTGCAACGTAACTACGCATCAGTAAGTGCGATGCCAGTAACCTCGTTTTTTCCAACCGTTAATCAAGTCGCAGTAGTTGACCGCACTCCAAAGTACAAAAAATGAAGTACAGTAATATGGTTTGTTGAGAAAAATCTCAACCGGAAACCATGGTTTTTACCATCAAATATAGGGCTTTCCTGTAAATTTTCCCATCATCCAATTCTATGAAAATATGGTTGGTGGTGCAATAACCATCTTTAAAAATATTATTCAATGGGAAGGATGAAATCCCATATATGAAATGGAAAATAAAATTCATGTTTGAAACCACCAACCCGTATACCTAAACCCTCTATCAGTACCCATAACAATTGATAGCCTATTGATGGTCGAATCTATAAGTTGCTTCTTTTTCCGTACTTGGAGGGTCCCAAAATCGGCACATTGCGCCACATATTGCCACCTTTTTGAGGTACTTGAGGGGTCTATATATAGGATATATATATATAAATATATATCCTATATATCCTATATATCCTATATATCCTATATATATAATAGGTATAGGATATATAGGCCTCCGGGTTCCGCTAGATCTTCACGGGCACCTCCCCGGCCCTCTCTTTTTTTTGGCGCCTGCGAAGAGGGACACGTTGTGCATCCACTGCGTGGCAAAGGCCGTGCAGGCGCCTGAAGCAAAACCGGCGCTGAAGCGTAGCACTCCCTGGCAACGGAGTGAAGAACCGTCTGCGGTGGCGATGGTCGCGACGGGGATGTGTTTGATCCGAAAAAAAGGGATGACAGAACCGTTGAGGATCTGGATATTTTCTATGGGAAGTTAAAATGATTTTACCATCAAACATCGGGATATTCATTGGCCCAAGTAAATCAATTTGTTGATTTAAATGGGGGTTTAACCATGAAACATCTGGATATTAACAGGGATTCTGCAATTTGTGGCAGGGGCAACCCCTGCCAACGATGCAGGCATCGTCACAGTACTTACAATGTTGGATTTACCAAAATCTATCAATTGCGGAGGTTGTTACCGTTTTAATGGATAGAATTTGAAATAAACATTAAGATTTAAGTAGCACAAATCGGGGATTGGACAATGAAACATCACCCTGGATAGTATGGGAATTCCATTGATTTTGATAAGTTACCACCCGAAATCTTAACATTGAAGCCAGAAAACGACAATTTTTCAATTTCAACACCCAGGTAATCTTGATGGCCCCATGTTCCGAGTTCCATGACCAACTTCAGAACAAAGCCCATCTTAGATATCCTGTCATATTTTTCTTTTATAAGCGCTCTTTTAGTGTATAAAGTAAAACAAAAATATATATATATATATATACATTATATATGTTCATTATCACCCAATATGTGGCGACGGATTAAGTTGTACTGAAGTAGCCATTACCAGCTTACCTTCTCGTTAAAACCCCGAATTTTTGATGGTAAACTCACCACCCATCGAACTGAGACGGCGCTCTGGCTCTCATCTCACCTCTGGGAGGTGTACGCCGGCAATGCCTGGATGATGACTATGTGGGGACAAGGGTCTGGACCCTTGTAAAAGGAAATCCGATTGTAGGGAATATAATACAAGGTGCCCCCAAGATAGGGTTCAGTTGGTGAACACAACTCCAATAACAACTATGGTTTATATAGGTGATATATCGAACTAGTTAACTAGGTGTATATCTAAACCAATTTTTCTAACTAGGGGGGCACCACCGTGTAGTCCCATAGGACATATACCAACATGGCCTAACGACTGGATGATTTGGACCCCCATAATGTCAACCGCAGTTCGAAGTTGGTTGATAAACCCCATCAACGAGAGTTCCTAGCTACAAAGCAACTTCGCAAACAACCCACTTAGCACCACCTTGTAGACATGATTCGTCAGTTTTGGGAGTTATAGCAAATTGAATCATGTTAAACCATTTTACCATCTGGTTTAATTTGACATTTTGACATAGGAAAATGGTCCATAGAAGTAGATGATTAACATGATGAGTTCCCTATCAAAAGTGAAGATTTCCATTGCAATCTTTGATTCTATTGGTTGTTGAAGAAAGATGCCCAAAACAACCAGATCGACCAGAGGGAAAAAGGACTAAAAGGACCAGCGACAAAAGAATATCATCAAATACCATCTGGTAAACGTTTGCATAACTATAGAAGATCACCATTTTTCACCATTCTGAATAGGTAAATCAACGAAATAAATGGGCAATTTTCCATAGCTATTTTGACATAAGCAGAGGGTACTTGTTTGATCATGGCCATAGGGTGCCATAGTTAGGGGGTGCAAATCAGCCAAACACATCATATCCGCATAAACATTCCATTTATATCCCTATAAGGTGGGGCCCCCAAGACAGCGTTCAGTTGGTTTATAACTAACATAACAAGGGTTTATGGTAGTTATAACCATAGTTAGATGGGGCTATAAACCAACTTATAACGATAGCGTTCAGTTGGTTTATAACTCCAATTTCACTATGGTTTATAGGTGATATATCGAACTAGTATTCATGGGGTTTATAAACGGTTTATAAACCAATTGAAAACTAGGGGGGCCCACATTGTAATCATAACTAACCCTTTGCCACCAACCCACTATAAACCCACCAGTTAATTAAATATTAGTAACCCACTGATCTTGGATTTGCTTGAAGGACCACCCCTCCAAATATATAAAAAACATATTACAAAACAAATGGTTTCTAAACCCCATGAATACCATAGTTATCTATAGTTATATCTACCATAAACCATAGAATTCAGCCATGTATAAACCAACTGAACGCTATCCCCATCCTGTACAGGATCCGTAATATCAAAAAATCATCGATTCAGCGAATCCAAGATGATTGCATTTGCCAAGCGACTCAACAAAAACCACCATAGAAATAGTGGAAATGACCATAGAAATAGTGGATTTTCCCATTGAACATGGTAATTTTCCATAGTTATGTTAGATAAATATGATCTGCTTGGTGGTGCAATAACCATCTTGAAAAATGATGGAATTCGTCAATGGGAAGGATGACATCCCATATATTATGGAAAATAAAATTCATGTTCCAAACCACCAACCAGTTATTGTTGATTTTCCTGTTAAAAAAGTCTATTTATAGAAATTTCCCGACGTTTTCTCATGAAATCCAATGATAATCGCATTAGATCCCATTGAATCTCAGTCTAATCCCATCAAACCCCACTGCATTCCATAAATCTTGGTAAATTAAATTAATTCACAAACCTGAAATAAGGGCTATATTGGGATGATTTCCCTTACTAACCATCATTCCAGTGAGGGAGAACAGTGGGGTCGTTATAATTTACCCAGATTGTATAAATTATAATTAACTACAATCACCGGGGTTTATGGTAGATATTCCTAAAACTGGCGGGGCCCCACATTGTACGTTCACCTTCGTATACCCTCCGGTGTCATCAAACATGGCTGGCTGGAAAATCCCCGAATTGTATACTTTCTATTCACTTAAGGACACCCTTTAAGGAATAAAACATGTTCCCAAACAGGATTTCCTAGAGGGAACATTATAGGGTTTCAACCATCCGTTTGGTGGTGCAGGATTTCGCCACCATCCACCAGCCATCATGAAACTCCACTAATTACCTTCTGGTAAACTAACAGTTCGCTATGGAAAATCACCATCTTTAATAGGTAAATCAACTACAGTATTTCTAAGGGCCATGTTCAATAGCTATGTTAGTCATTACCAGAGGGTAACCCCAGTTTAGAAAATGGTGATTTGTCCATAGTTTTTTGTATGTTTACCAGGCCGGGTCAATTCCTATACTCATATCCCATTATAGCTATAGAAAATGGTGATTGATAGTGGATTTACCCATCAAAAATGGCGATTTATAGTTGATTTACCCATCAAAAATTGCGATTTATAATGGATTTAGCTCATTAAAAATCCTGATTTTCCATGATTTTCCATGATTTTCCATGGTTTTTGTATGTTTCTCAGAGGGTCCCCATCAAAAATGGCGATTTCCAGGGTCATTTCCGCAATTTTCCATCAAAATCTCCTGCCGAGTTGCAGGGTTTCCCAGTCTCATCCTGCACAGCAGCGGCCAAGCGGGTCTTGACGACTGGACCCAAATACCTAGCGCGAGACGCGAAGAACTCGGCGCGGCGCAAGGCTGTCTTTGTGGAGAAAAACCATAGGAAAACCATAGGAAAATGGTGATTTAAGGGTGATGAATCCATGATTTTCATGGTGATTTAGATTGGGATTTAGACATAGGAAAAACCATAGGAAAACCATAGAAAAATGGTGGTTTTTCGGATTTATAGCTGATTTATGGTGACTTTATGGTGGTTTAACTATGACATACTATAACAAGAATGGAAAAACTCATAGGGATTTAATGTATATATACAGTAGGCAATTTCGTATGTCAGTTTGGTGTATTTTGTTGTTTTCAAAAAAAATGATCACATGTTTTTTTGAGTGTTACAGCGTTGTTCTTAGCAATGATGTGGTAAAAATAGAGGGGCCGGTTTGGTATACCATCATCATTTGCCTGTCACCTGTTGTTAAAGGGGTAAACAAACTCCTCTATTAATCAACCAACCAATGGGAATTTGGGACATCTATGGTTCTTAGATGTAAAAAATCATACTTTCATACGTTGGCTTGAAATCCCAGACACTGGGATTGTTTTCACTCGCTGTGATCCCCATGGGCATTTCAACTGAGGGCCACCTTTGATTACCCTGGTGTGAGTTGAAGTCTCCATTTCGTGGCTTCGAAGCCAGCGAAAATAAATGGATGAACTGGCTATACATGGATTACATGGCACTTACACAGCGGGATGATCCAAAAAAAATGATTGATCCGAGAAAAAATGACACTTCCTTCATCAAATTGGCCGACAAAGCTGTTATCCAGAATTCATCGATCAGCGATCCATGGGATGATCCAGTCATCACCGTGGGACCTGGTGCGGCCGAGAGACAGTCCCAATCCCATTGCCACGCTCTCACGCCCAAAGCACCACACTAAACCCGGCTGAACTCCTGGTGGAACCCTCGAGATGACTGGGAAAGTACGTGCAATAGCCGGTATCAAAACTTCATAAAAGGTCCATAAGACCATTGATTTCATGATTTTGAGGTGTTACCTGGTTGGTGGTTGACCTACCCCTCTGAAAAATGATGGAGTTCGTCAGTTGGGATGATTACCCCCCATTCCCAATCGTGGGTGGCTTCTGTTCGTCAGTTCCGCGGAACCCCCGCTGCAAGCGGATTAACCCAACCAACCCCACCTAATGATAATTCAAAAAAAAAAGGATCAAGCAGGGATATAACCTAGGATTTGTGGAATGAGCCACGTAAGCAGGGTTCATGGTTTATCCAGTCAAGTCCCCAACGATTGAGGGGCAGCTATACTTAGAGGATCAGCCCAGGGAATCACTGCTTGGTTCAGCCACTTCTGGTTGGTGGTTTGAACCTACCCCTCTGAAAAATGAGACTTCGTCAGTTGGGATTATTTTTCCCAATATATGGAAATCATGTTTTTTTTTTAGTTGGTTCAGCCACTTACATGTGGTATACTGGTTGGTGGTGCAATAACCGTAACCATCTTGAAAAATATGAGTTCGTCAATGGGAAGGATGAAATCCCATATATTATGGAAAATAACTTCTGCTTGGTGGTTTGAACCCTCTGAAAAATATGAGTTCGTCAGTTGGGATGATGATTCTCAATATATGGAAACATAAAAAAAAGTTCCAAACCACCAACCAGATCAGGCTTAATCCCCATGACATCCCCATTTTCCAATGGTTTTCCCATGGTTTTCCTATGGAATGGTGATTTGTGGTTTTTCAACATGTTTTGAAGCCACTTGACTTAGGATCACCAGGCTTTGCCAGGCAGTTCCGATCCGTCCGATCCGTGGGTTGAACCACAAGCTTTCGCCAGGAAATCAGGGGTGATTTTTACTCATCCAGCAAGTTAATAAGGTGAAGTGGCCTAGACATCATCCAGCAACTTGGTGATTTCTGGTGAATATGAATACTATTAATGGTAATAGCTATTCTTACCACTAATATTAATTATCCAGTTTGAGTGATTTAATGGTGTTTTCCATGGTTAATAAGGGTTAACAATGGTTGATAATGGTGATTAATGACAATTCATGATAATTAGTGGTGATTTGTTCATTTCTAATCTTATGATACTCTACCAAAAAAACAACATTTAGCTGGTGAACGTATACCCAAAAGCTATTCAGGATTAGTTTGTAGCCATCCAGTTGGTTAACCATTAGTCATTAACACTTACTAACCATCAACCATTACTATGAACCATTAACCATTATTAATAGCCATGAACCATTAACCACTACCCTCTGGTAATTTAACATAGCAATGGAAAATGGCTATAGAAATAGTGGATTTTCCCATGAAAAATGGTGGATCTTTCCATTGCTATGTTAGTTCACCAGAGGGTAACCATTACTAACCATCCAGTTGGTTCACCGAGATTTTGCTCCGGTCCTTTGGCAAGCTCTCGGAGAGAAACTGCCTTTTTGGCCTGGCGAGTTGGTTTTTTCAAACCCACCGACGGGACGGGAATCCTACAGGATGGGCCCCCCCAGTTATAAGTTGGTTTATAAACCCCATGAATACCATAGTTATATATATATATCTATCTATCTACCATAAACCATAGTTAAGCCATTTATAAACCCACATAACTATGGAAAATCACCATTTTTAATGGGTAAATCTACTATAAATGGATATAAATGGACCATTTTCAATAGCTATATAACAAATTACCAGAGGGTAATCTGAACATAATAAGGATCTAACCATTTTTAATAGGTAAATCACCATTTTTACTAGGTAAATCCACTATTTCTATGGGCCATTTTCAACTGCTATTTTGACATAACCAGAGGGTAGATGACATCCATTTCTTATGAAATGCTGGTGCTTGAAACATCCGAGAACGTTTGTATCCCTGGTGAGGAAAAACACAACCTTAAAGTTAAGACCATCTCAAGTAAGGACAAATAATAATTGTTTCACGGCATTTGGACATGCGTGGCATCATTGCCAATATATGCAGTCAGTCTCCAACAATTGTGAGATCACATCTGTCAAATCACAACAATCCGTTCCCAAGTAAAAATATATTCGCGCCAAAGCCGTCTTTTACACAAAGCGCTGTTTTACACAGAAACCGTATTTTTTTAATACAAACACCATGTTTTACACAAAAACCATGTTCTTAATGGCTTGTGCAAACGCTGTTTGCGGCTTTTCCATGGTGGCCGGCGGAACACGCCGAGGGCGGTTAAATATCCCATTACTATCCCATTAACAAATCATATCCAAAACAGTAGTTTTATATACCCTCTGGTAATTTAACATAGCTATTGAAAATGACCATTTATAGTGGATTTTCCCATGAAAAATGGTGATTTTCCATAGTTATGTTAGTTTACCAGAGGGTATTAATATCATCCCATTGCCGTTGGAATATCCCATTACTATCCCATGCAGTAGTGCAATGTAGTGCAGTTTTGTCATGGGCACCTTGCCAGTGTAGACCTTGTACATCTCCGAGATCAGAGTGTTATAGATCACCGACCTCATCAGCAGCGATTGGTGGGAAAATCTGAACCGGAAACCATGGCTTTTCCCTTATGAAATATAGAGGTCCTGTAAATGTTCCATTCAACCAATCAAATTTACAGCAAAGCCCTATATGTCATAAGGGAAAAACCATGGTTTCCGGTTCAGATTTTCCCACCAATCCAATCCAGCAACTGAAATGACTGAAGCTCTTTCTGGCGTTTTTTTTGTTTCGTAGCTTAACTTAGTAGAAATACCCCGGGGATGTTTTCGTGGAATTCAAGGGATATGAGGATAGCATGGGATCCCTCTGGTTATTTAAGAGATCCATGGGAGATGGCACATGTTTTTAAATATTAATGGTGATTAAAATTCTACCTAATTATTGAAAAAAATATACCCGTTGAACATGATGATTTCCATAGCTACATTAAATTAGCAGAAATTAACTTGAACAACAAACATTGATCACTACAAAGTTGGAGAATGTCCACTGGGATATTGCAGATGTTGTCCGCATGCAAAACGATGGTCTAATTCCACAACCGTTGCTACTGATGCAAATTTTAGGTTTCAGCAACCCAGCCCGGAAAATCAGGGTTGGGTATCTGGATGTATCTGGTATGATTTTTTGGGATATTTGGGATAGATCTTGGCTAATTACAATATTGCGGAAAAAAAAAACAACCCCAACATTACCATAAACACCATCCCAAATGGTAGGTGTTATTTCGGTTTACCACATGGAGTGTCTGTATAGTTGGATGGAGTGATAAATAAACAAACAGACTGGGGGGGGGGGCTTTTTGTAGGATATTCATTAACCAATAGACATTTAAACCAGACATATTTCTGCATAAACTATAATCACAATTCTGAAATGAGGCTCTTCGGTATAGTTGTCCCAACAACTCCCATCATTCCAGCGACACCGCGGTGATGTTAAACTTAATCATAACATATCATAATATTGCCAATCTTAGATTGCCAATCTTAAGAATTGCAGTTGTTTTTTTGGTCCGTTTCGTATCCCCAGTTACAGCAAGAGGTTGAAGTACTATTTGGTATCCATCCAAGGGTTGATCCCTGCCCTTTTTCTAGCTGGCGAAAGTATGTATTCCTATTGAAATTGCAACAGATTAAAGGATTGACATACCTATCCAGTTGGTTCACCTAGGACCTCCTTGATTACAGTTGATTTTCCCATGTAACCATAGTTGACATCTTCCCAGCCGCTTATCAATGGCCATTTCAGGAACCTAAATTGGAGGTACCTACCATATAAAAGGCCTACTATTTAGGCCTAATTTTCAGGGAATATCCCTACAAAATATGGTCAACCATATGGTACGTTTACGTACCTCCATCAATTGGATCCTGTTTTATTCCCATTGATATGGCCTATAGTTGATTTACCCAGCTATAAAATTGTGATGTTCCATCGTTTTTGTATGTTTACCAGAGGGTATGTTGCATAACTCAGATGTTTGATGGTGAAATTCCCATTGAGAATATAGATTCCAAATATTAAACATAATTAGCTGATTGTAACTATAGTTGATGAAACAAATACTGGTTGGTGGTTTCAACCCATCTGAAAAATATTAGGCAATGGGAAGGATTATCCCATATATTATGGAAAATAAAAAATGTTCCAAACCACCAACCAGAATATGAACTTCCCATATTCCCAGCCGCTCAGCCGAGTCATCGTCCCCAGGACCTAACGAGTGCGGCCATGGCACTGAAAGCCCGTGCCCAACACACCGAAGGACACCATGGAGGATGCGGCTGGATGCATTACCTGAAAGGAAGCTCCGATGGACCGTTGGATAGCTATGAATGGATTGGTTTCAGGGGAAATGTTGCAGGAAAACCATGGAAAACCTGATATTTCATGACGAAAAAACATGAAAAACCATGGTTTCCGGTGATTTTCCCACCAATCCAGTGATAAGTTGCCTTAGAAGTGGCTGAATTCTATGGTTTATGGTAGATATAACTAATATAGTTAATGGATGCAAATATGGTTTATAAACCAACAAACACAACTGGGGGGGCACCATCCTGCAGAAAAACTGTGGATTCTCTTCGGAGAAAATTGTGGGTTCTTACCACGAAAAGTAGGGATTAAGACGAAAACATGGAAGTTAACCATGAAATGAACATAAATTAACCATATGAGGATTGAGCCAAAGCTGCTGGGAGCCAAACTTCCTTTTTTTTGATTGCCCAAACTGAAAAAAATCGTCCCAATGGCAACTCAGTAAATCCCAGACCTGCTAACTTCAAGAAGGCTGGATCGGTCCCATCAAAATCTAGGAAGTGTCAACATGAGCACTACCCTCTGGTTGGAACATGGTCCATTTGTATATGACCCACCTACTAGACATGGTTTTCTTCGCTGTTTTAGATTACCAAAAGGCAATCCCCTCGATGATAGGTTCTCATAACCTGAACCCTCTAACAACCAGAATGTTCTTGTAGTTTTGTTGGTTGCACTATTTAGCCCGCAAAAGCTGTAAACGCCATATACTCGCGAAGAACGACACGTTTTCATGAAGTTCGATGAATTTTGGTGTTTTTGTCACAGTGTTGGAATTCTGCTGGTTTTGGGCTGACAATATGAGCTCGCCAAGAGTTACCCGCAAAGCGCCTGCAAATATCTCGCAAACATTAGCACATACCCGCAAATCCAAATTTCTTGCTGTAATTTTTGTTGTTTCGGCTCTGTCTGTTTTTACCTCTAGCAAACTAAACGAAACACCAAGTTGTTCATTAAAAAAAACGATACGAACGTCGTGGTTTTTGGCAACAGGAAATGCGTAGCATAGGGCGGAATGCTGCCTGATGTAGTGACGATTATGGACTGACCCATGCAATCGGAACTGACAAAACCAGCCAGCACAAAGGGATGACATCGTGAGTTTTGTTGATGTTTATATAATATATGTTTATGTATGTTTATATAATATGTTTATAAATGTCTATTTTCTCAATGTGGTTTGTTCATGCAGCTTGGTGGCTTGTTTCTACCTTGATAAAGAGTAACATTTGGGGGTTGTGTCAATGCGTGGTACATCTATCTAACCCCAAAATGATCTAAGCGTGTAGCTAAATAATCATCAATATCCCAATCTCATAATATCTCCGATATATCCAATGAAATCACCATTAAACAAATATTAAACCGGCCAGAATCCCCGACGTCCCGTAACCACACAAATTTCAAACCCCATAAAAGTCCATAATCCCCATTATATTCCATGATAATCCACTATCCCTGTTTTCTCCCATAGTCCCAATAGTTTACCAGTTGCGACTCTGTCTTAAGGGGTCCATCGGCCCATAGATCAGCCCAGGTACGTGATCCAACGAGAGTTTCCTTAGGCCGTGTCGATGGATGCATCCATAGTTTCGCCATAACCGCTATCAAACATAGCTGACATGTAGCTGGCCGAGAAACCCATCAAAAATGACGTTTTTTTCATGGAAAAAAACATGGGAAAATCATGGGACATCCGACATGGAAGTTTCTGGGAAAATCATCGAAACCCTTAGGGTCTGAAAAAACAGGCCATGTTTGATTACTGGATGATATGCCAGTAAAACATCGCTGTCTGGCCAACGAGTTGGACATTTACCGGACAGGATAACAAAAAAAAGTGACGATTTTACCCATGTTTTTCCCCACATCTTTGTGTGGGGTTCTTGTTTTTGATTCTGTATCCCGGGCTTCTCCTCCTCCTCCCGCCGCCTCCGTAACAAAACACACACAAACTTAACATACAATAATTTCACACACACAA
>Ga0126342_10000264_pt1 | contig 49339 bp, 37 predicted proteins | sample Cyp1metagenome_FD_92528 | JGI IMG/M metagenome (GOLD analysis project Ga0126342, IMG submission 92528) | Coral microbial communities from Lord Howe Island, Old Settlement Bay, Australia - Cyphastrea 1 metagenome | ecosystem: Host-associated > Invertebrates > Cnidaria > Coral ...
AGACAGTTCAAATAAACTATTGCAGAAAAGTGTTGTGCGTGACTGCATATCCATGTGTTTTGACATCTGTACCATTAACATACGTGTGAGCATTCGGGTTCGTGGGCTTCATCTTGTTTTTTATCCCATATGCTCCATGTATGGTTTATTTACCTACATGACTGGGTCATTTATAAGGTAAATGTTGGTAAATATTCCATACATGGATCCTATGGGTAATTTAACATAGCTATTGAAAATCACCATTTATAGTGGATTTATATACCCATAAAAAATGGTGATTTTCCATAGCTATGTTAGTTTACCAGAGGGTAATATAATAATTCTCTGGTTGGTGGTTTTAAACATGTTTTATTTTCCATAATATATGGGAGAATCCTTCCCATTGACTAATATGTTTCAAGATGGTTTAAACCACCAACCAGATATGGGGTGTATTACTATAGGAATTGGGTATAATATTTATGGTATATGGTATAGTATGGTATTTGAAATGGGAGATAACCCTATAGCCTCAATGTGTTTTTCCGCAAACGGTGTGTCCACACTGAGGGGTTCTTTAGGTAAGAGTAAAGGTGCTTGATCAGGGTACTCCATCTTATATCCATAGCTTCAACTTTTTTTTTAATGGATCAATACATATGAATGCCATTTTATGGGGATGAACATCCATTTACCAGTTATTTTGATGTTCACCAGGGGTACAAGGTTTTGACCCATTGTCATACCATATAATATGGGTATTTTGTAATGATGATATTACTATAAATGGGATGTTGCTTGAACCAATAAAGTTTGGGTGATTGCACCAATATGATTTAATTCTGGGATGTGTTGCCCAAAAAGTATGGTCGCAGATGAGGGTTTCACCCACCAAAATGGAAAATAGAAGCTACACAACAAAGGTACTGACGCTGCAACAAGTGATAAAAAAACTGGTGGATAGAACCTACCAGAGGATGCAGGGTCCAGATCGGATTGAGGCGTCAAGATGTTTTTCTCCTCAATGCAGATGTAATGTAATGGTCATTGGCGGGAGAAGAAACTAGTTTTGTTTTTATGGTGAAGCTTGTAGCTATGCGCTTCTTGAACATCCAGCAGCTGGAAATTACTCAGTATACTCAACCCCTCAAGGCTCATCATGTTCTCGAGGCTAAGGTCTTCCCCCGACCATTTTTTTCCCATCGCACCGTTTTCTATCTTATCTCAAGCTGGATTCTGGCACAAACTCCAAAACTAGGATGGCTCTATTTCTTCTTTAGAGCTGCAGCTCTATTTGCCAGCTCCAAATTAGAAGCGCCGCTCCATTTTTTTTTCCCCGGCTCCAAGTAGAGCTTACAGTTCCATTGCAAAGCTTAGCGCCGCAACTCCGTGTCCTTCTTGGGTTTTATTTCTTACTCGGTAGAGGGCACGGCATTGAAACCCCAAGGTTGATGGTTTCAAAACACAATATTCTACATGAATCTGGCCATTGAGCCACCCTAAAATCATGAAGTCCCTATTCCCTATGAAATCCTATGAAATCCATGTGTTGTTATTCATTTGTTTCCAATAAATCATGAAATCTCAGTACATTTGTCCATCTAAATCCATCAGTTTTAAGTCAACTCAGCTTGAGTTGAAACCAATCATCACAGCAGGTGTTTGGAGTTGCTGAGCCGCCGGGAAGTTGCTGGCTCGGCAGGTGTGGATCATAGTGGATCAACTCGTTGGGAACTGGTTGGGGGATGGTTAGTGAATCATTGCTGGGCTGATCTCTGTTTATAGCCCCAAGGTTATCCCGAAAATACGGTTGTTTCAAGTATTTTCTTTTGTTTTTCCAAACATACTAGGGCTGGTTAGTTGAATTGACGGCTATTTTTTGGGGGATGGGAAGCACCAACCAGTTGTATCTCTGGTGAATACTTAAAGTGAATAGGACCTCAAGACTTAAGTCAGTTAAGTCCTAGCTTCGGGAAACATGGACCAAAAGGAAATTCTTCAGTAGGGTGAACCCCATGGATCACATGAAATACCCCCAATATATGGGCCTCACAATGAATAGAGCTAAGACTTAACCAGGGTTTGTAAGGGGGTGTTCAGTTCAGCAGGGTGCCGGATTGATTCCCCACGGATTCCTGGGATATGCCCTGTTTTTTTTAAAGCCCTACCTGGAATGGTTGGCACGAACGAAAATCTCAAGGTTTGTTCAGATGGCGTTGGTTCACTTCGTAAATGGTTCACTCTCCCAGTGAGTTGTGACTTGGAGTCTACATCATGTTTGCTGCTTCAGATCCCTGGTCAAATGGTCCATGAAGCATCCGATTTTTGGGTGGATTTCATTCGGGGTTTCTTAAAACGGTGGTTTTTAAAATGGGGGATCCCCAATTCACCGTGGGTTTCAATACTAATTCATGGTCTACCGACTTGGAAGATTTGGGGGTAACCCCCATTTTAAGAGACCTGGTAACATGACGATTGACTGTTGCTGTGGTGGCCTCTGTGGCCCGGATGGCCGTTGTGGGCGAACGTTGTTTTTTTGATTTAAGGTATGTGTTGTTTGGTTACTATAGTTAGTACCCTCTGGTAAACTAACATAACTATGGAAAATCCCCATTTTCAATGGGTAATTCCACTATAAATAGCCATTTTCAATAGCTATCTTAGTTTACCAGAGGGTATCCCCTAACATAGTCAGTTCTACATTGATCTATTTGTTGAATCCCTTATGTGTTTCTTTTAACTATTCATTGTATCCCCTGTTGTAGTTAGTTCTACGGATTCTTCACTATACCCGCCCATTATTTTGGTCACTATATATGATATAATATATTAAACCAGCATGTTGTGGCAATCCCTTCTCCCTAAAACGAAACATCACCACAAAGAGACCATGGTTTAGTAGGGAAATTGTGCATATCCAGGGCCACTTCGGAGCTGTTTTTCATATAAAGGGGATGGGATTTTTTTCAAGAAACATTGCTGGTTTTTGTCGATCTTCACCAGGTCCGGAAGTACGAGTTGGAGCCTAAGAACTTAGAGCTGATGAGAGGGGATGGCCAACTTGCATCAACTTACGACAAAGATCAAGGGCTTGGGAAATTCTGAACTTACTGGGCTCATGTTTGATTTCTGCCTTGTGAATAGCCAACAGAAAATCAACAGCTAAGCTAAGATGATGAACAGGAAGTGATTCTGATCCCAGGTTTTGGGCTGGAACATGGATTCAGCTCCCTGGGAGACCAGAGTCGCCTCGTAGCCATTTGAAGACCCCGCAACCAAAACATGTTGTCCGGTTTATTCCCTCTTTGGTAAAAAAATCATTCAGATCCACACCACATGGCTGAAGTTGATTTTTAGTTCCAGCAGTTGGGGTACTGTAAATACACTGCTTTTGTACAGGTCATTGGGGTCATTCATTTTGGATACCGGGTACCCTCTGGTAAACTAACGTAACTATGGAAGGATCCACCATTTATAATGGGAAAATCCACTATTAATGGTCATTTTCAATAGCTATTTTGACATAACCAGAGGGTATATTTGGTTGATTCTACCAACAGTAAACCCCTGGATGTCCTTTTCGTCGTTCGTCACCATGCGGTGCAACCAATGATTGATGACGAACGGTGTGCCAAAGCCGCATGATTTTGCCCAGAAGGACGACATTGGTACAAGATTTCAGCCTCCATTTCATGGTTGAACCATTTATGGTTTTGAATATTAAACCCCACATCATCCGTCATTGGTAGATGATATTCCCGTATATTCCCAGTATATATAACGTTATAAGTTGGTTAAATCTCAAATGATCTCAAATATTGGCAATGAGCATGGACGTATATGGTAATATTAACCCATTTCTATTGCCCATGTGATTTTTTCTGCTCATCCCATTTTTGGTTGGTCAAATGCACTGAAACCAACTCCACAACCATCCAAAGCCTAACATCCAAAAGGATATTCTAGCTTCAACACCATAAAAAATGCCTAAAATTCTTGGTATACTCACACATGACTTGGTTTTTTCGAACCCACCGTGCTGTGCTTGTTCACGCTGAGGCCATTGAGGAGTCGGAGCCTGGACTTTTGGTGGGCGAATCTGTGGAAGATGCCAGGCGTCGGCAAATCCACATGGAGGTTTTGATGGGAAGCACATCTATATCTGATTGGTGGTTTGGAACCATGGAATTTTATGACTTTCCATTGAATGTCATCATCCCAACTGACAAACTCCATTTTTCAGAGGGGTTGAAACCACCAAGCAGGTCTATAAACGTTAAACACAACTGGATATTGAATGGGAATAGGGATACAATTTGTGGGGTTTTAGTGATCTTTCAACGGGAAAAAAATCGAACCAAATGGAGGATGTTTCCAGCCATGTGATTTTTCTTAGCAGAGGGTAACCGGACACTCTTGGAGATGCCGAGTTGGTGATTGTTGATTTCCCATCTTTTTGATGGCCACTCAATGACTGGGACACGTTTGGAATATTTCGTTTTGGTGGCCGTGGCACATCCAAGTACTTGGGGGGTTCAGTTCCAGTCATTTGTGCAAAGAACCAGTCAGTTGTGAGGTTACATCCCTGAAAAATGCGGAGCTGTGGCTGCTATAAAGGTACTTGATGATCTTTATGGGCAGGAATACGTTGAAAATCGTTTGTATGGGCATATGATCTGATGGTTCAATGGATTCTCATCACGAAGCAGCATTAAATCACAGACAATTTTCTCCCAATCCAGCATCACCAGTGATTTTTCTGGTGAAAAATGCCGGTTTAATTCCCCAAATGTAGGATTTCCAATTTGGTCACAATTTAATCAGCACTTTGCTTTAAATTTTCACATATCACATATCCCTATTCCTAAGTTCATCATTAGATAGCAGCAATTTGAACCTCGACCAAACAAGATCTGAATTATCAAACAAAACATACAATTCCTATTAGGTTCCCATGTCCGTTGGAAAACATCATGTGATACCATTTTATCAAAAATACCCCAAAATATCCCAATTATATATCTATTTATATACATCCATTATATCCCATTGTATTCCACCATTGGGATCCCCAGCACTTCGTCCCAAAACGCCAGGGTACTCCGCGCGCTACGCGATGCCCCACTGGAACATGGAGGGGACGCGGTGGAGGATGGGGCGGGTCCACGCCGGATGGGGTGAACGGCAGGGGTTTTGGTCATTTTTTGGGGGGTTCGAAGGGTGCAAAAAATGACGGCGAAACAATGACCAAAGAAATGTGCAAAAATTTGTTTTAGCTGTAGAAATGGTGAACATGGCAAAGTTTTGGGAATCTTGCTGCCAAATTGATGTTTCCCCACATTTTTGTTTGGCAATGTGTTGGAAAATCGGCTGTTTTCGGCCAAACAAAATGGTTGGACTGGGGTGAATGGTACAGCGACGGACTGAAACTTAGAATGCCTCCACGTTTCTCAAAATGATTTGTCCCGGCTCTTAGAATGCTTCGAGAAACAGTTTTGAATTGTTTTTTGAATTGGCTGCGACATACAATTGGAATTTTGATCTATTGTTTTTTTTGGATTGGCTGCGAATTGGTTACTGTATTTTGCTTGGCCAAAAAACATGATGAATTTGATGATGTGTTTATGATTTAAACTACACCGGGTGACTTATGTTTTGTCTCTTGGCATTTTTGTTTGTTTACCATAGATTGTGTTTGGTCAATGGTTGGATATTGTAACTTGCCATGATATAAGTAATGAGAGGCAGTTTGATCAACAACATATCGGGGAACTGTTGGGATCTGCAAAATTCTGGGAATGAACGTTGGGGAATGTCAAATCAAAGTGGCTCATAAGTCATACATATCTGGTTGGTGGTTTGGAACATGTTTCCCATATATTGGGAATAATACTCCCAACTGACTTTCATATTTTTCAGAGGGGTTGAAACCACCAACCAGATATGTTTGTTACCATAGATGGTCTAGAAACATTTACACACCATGATACTAATCTTCCGTTTTTTTTCCCTGTAATAAAAAATGGTGACTTTTTGTTTTTCCTCCATGGTGTGGCTACTTCTTTTGCTGAGGGTCCCTGCTTGTATCAAAATAGTAAGGATGAGCTGGCGAGTTGATCAGTTACCTGATCATCGTTGATAAAATTGACCTTAATTTTATGAGCAGTTGTCCCTGTATTTGTTTGGAATCTACCCTCAGACCTCATTAACATATTATGAGTATTGAGTATACTTACTTATATAATCTTATATATATATATATGACTAGACCTCAAAATATGTTATATAGTTATTTACTTATTTACCAACCAAATCGCATTTTGTGCATTTTTTTCTGGGTCTACTGTGACGGTGCCTGAGATTGTGAAACCCCCCAGGATCCACAGGAAGGCATGGGAGAAGATGAGGACGCAGTGAAGCAGAGTGGGTGGTTCGCGGCGAAATTTAGAGCCATCAGAAACAACAAATACCGTAGCTCTGTTGATTGAGGCCCCCTAGATAGATTAGATTGATTTAGATATAGTTGACTTCATTGACGTGGTGAACTATGGTTTACTTGGTGGCTCATCCCACTTAGTACACGTGGGTTAGTTCACCCCAGTTATGGAATAAGAGTCTTAATCCACGTAATCCACTGGGGTGAACTAAGCTGTTTACGATTCACGGGAGGCAACAGGTATTGATTGGTAAATATGAGGGGCTATACTGACCCCTGGAAACAGTAGGGCTCTGGTGCAAAAGTCGTGTCAGTCCGTGCATGATTGCCACGTGTTTCTCTTATGGATGGTATTGTGCTACCAAACTTCCTGCCATGAAAGTTGGAGGGTCATGCCCCCAATGGACCCACAAATCTCGACCCCAACCTCACAACCTCTAGTTTTTTGATGTTTAAGGCTATACCAAGTAGTTTTGAGGGCTTAAATACCCAAGGGTTCCTCCATGTTCCTCCAAAATCAGGGTGTCCCAACATCTACTGATTGAAAACCGCATGTTATTTTTTGTAGACACCTGAAAATGTCATCTTTGATGTACTATGTATTTACAAAAACACATAGTATATAGGTACATATAATATTTTAAAAATAATATATAGAATATAATGTGTATATATATAATATGTATGTATATATATACAAATACATTTATATATAATACATGTATGTAATATATATATAATACACATATATTTAATATAATATAATATAATGTCATATAATGGAATATAATATATAGTATGAATATATGATATATATATAATATAATCAATATATACTATATGTAATAATATATATATATATATATATACATACATAATATATAATACAATATAATAAAATATCCTATATAATATACTATAAATATAGTCTATAGATATATTACAAGATATCCATTGTGGTTGCTTCGGTTTCCCCACCTGTTTTGGGTTTAAATCCCCAGGATGAAATGGTCGAGGGCGCTGATGAGGCCATGGATGAGGAGCGATGTAACCATGATTAACATTGGTTTATGGAGTTAATACACACCATTACCCTCTGGAAAACTAACATAACTTTTAATAGGTAAATCCACTATTTCTATTGCCATTTTCAATAGCTATGTTAAATTACCAGTGGGTATATCACTCATTATATATATATATATACACACACACGTTAAATGGCCGGGCGGGCCAAGGAAAACCTTCCCGGAGGTAGTCCACAATACCTGTTCGTATATTTAAAAGTCCGTATATTTAAATGTAGTTACCGTATATATTTATATGCACAACATGATATTATATACACCATGAATGGAAATTTGATGGATGAATTATATAATACATCCTGATGTCATTATAAATTAATGAGTTATGGGTGTATATAGTGGTATATAATGGGCATGCGTTTAATGGAAATGATAATCCTTTGTTAATACCCATTATACATTTTGTCTCAAGGATTCATCATATGATTTGTTAAAGGATTTACATACCCATTATATCATTATAAAGATTCTTATGAATGGTTGGATGACCATAATGCACCATCTTTCGAACATGGCACATATGATCAAAAACATGGCTTGAACATGTTCAACCAGCAAAACTTTGGGGATATTCTGAAATATGTGGAATTAAGATAGTTGGGCAATGTTGAACCAACAAAAATGGGGGTTCAAGTGCAACAGATGGATTGTATTCAGTGGGTATATCAACTATAGAAAATCACTAGCCAACCGTTAGAATGCTGGTGTTTTTTTCGGGTAGAACATATTTATAGATCCCATTAAACCATCATAAAATCCCATTAAACCACCATTAGATCCCATTAAACCACCATAAAATCCCATTAAACCATTTAAATTGGGATGTTGATGGCTGAAATGCTGCTGTTTTCACCATGATTTCCATGTCAAACTGAAACTGGTTGATGATCTGATGATCCCAACTGACTAGAAAACCAGCAGGATAGGTGGAATCTAAGGATATAGCAACCCAATTCATAGAAGAAATGTTGGGATCCTGTTAAGTCTGAGGTAACCACTTCAGTATATATCTATAACATCCGTGTTTTTTTCTCTATTTGATTTTTTTCTGAACATATTTAACAATTGAGATGTTACCCCCAGATTCCGAGTAGTTTTTAGATTTACTTCCGTCATGGAACATGTATGTTTAGCATTGTTTGAAGAAGAGCTCTCATGCATGATTAATGTTTTTGTTTGAACTCATGGACAACAAACGCCAAAAGCAAAACCAAAATACCTATATACCAACAATTGTTGTTTTTCTTGGAAGTATTGGCAGTGGATTCTCAAGAAATATGATTATGTAAGCATCGGTGTTTGCGATGTTCGCCAAAATTGGAGAGTACAATACATAGAACTTAGATAGATAGACATAACCATGTTTGCCTACAATTATTGGCAAGGGGCCCGTGTTTGCCCACCCTTGTTGACTGGATTACTAGTTTTTTTTAGTGTGATTGCTGCAGCTTTCAATTAGATTCTGAGGCCATTGTGGTCGTTGATTTCTCATGGGTTTCTCGAACATACAAAGGACAAAGGTAATTATTAGTATTACACCAATTTCTTTGATTTTCAATGAGTACAACTTATGTTATATAATTTAATATATAGTACTTTTGGATACTTTTGGCATGGTTCTTGAACATGATATGCATGGTGTCTAAAAGCAGGGTACCCGTGGTTTATCATCAGTACATGCATTTCATCACAGTTTGATGTATTCCCGCATGCTAGGACACACCCATATATGGAACGTTCAGACATGTTTACCAGTTCCCTGCTCCGATATTGATAATGGCAGGAGGATGATGATGGAGGCTGTCTTGGGAATGGGATCGGCGAATTGGGAAATGGTGGTCCCAACAAAATCACATGGTTACAATACAGCTAGTTGTCAGCTCCCAAGTTCATGTGTATCATTCTAGTACATTTCACAAGGAACAATGTCAGCGAAAATTTCCGTTTCGCCACATGTTTTCCCAATCCAAGAGGCTAGGACTATTTTCGGGCTACTATGGTCTTGGGAGGCTTGGGGATAGGGAAGCTCAACACACACCATTGATCAGGATGATGAGCCAGAGGCACTTGCTTTCCAGTTCCAACCTTTCCAAATTAAGGGAAACAAAAGTTATTCCTTGGAAAGGATATAAAACTACTGTAAGTTCATTGAACACATGTTTTCCCAGTCGGTGGGGTTGAAATTGCCCTGTCCGAATCAAAATAAACATATCAACCATTTGATGATTATTCACGCCCCTGATTAATTGCTTATCCGATTATCATTGTACCACCATTCAATTTCAAACATGAATTTTATTTTCCATTATATGGGATGTCATCCTTCCCATTGACGAACTCCATCATTTTTCAAGATGGTTATTGCACCGCCTTCCATTAATCACTATTTTTCTCAAATTCTTGAACCAGATTATTATTAACCATCATTAACCATATAATAACCATTAATATTAACCAATCTTCTGTGAACCCCTCGGCATCTGTAGGTTGGGAGATGGATCAAATCGGCGATGAAGTGGACGGAGACGAGGCATGGCAGCAGGCTTTCGCCTGGGACATGTTTTTTTTTGGTTATTACTATATTTATCTAGGGTAGTATTTTCCACCACTGATGTTGTATCTGTTTTTTTTGTTGTGTGTGTGCGTGTGTCTGTCTGTGTGTGTGTTTTTTCTCTGTATATACTTAATAATACTTAATGTACCAGGTACATGAAACCCCAAGAAGGATAAGTTCAGAAGAAAACAATCCAAACACGCTAAATTCCTGACATGAGCCACTTTTGGGGCTATTTTTCTCTGGCGTGACATCAATTTTAGATATTGTCTCCCTTGAAACTTGAAATGGTCACATTGTACAGCCCCAGAATAGTCGCTTTGAACTGCCACACGTCTCTTAAATATATCTAGTGTTGCAGGCATGTCAACTGTTTGTTGCGATTATGTTCTGAATAAATGTTGGTGATTTCATCCCGCCAACATCAACATACACCCCAAACAAAACCCGGGTTTAGAATTGGATTTGTGCGTTTCAAGTGCCCCTTATTGGTAGGTCATTTATGTTGTTGTGGCCATCTATATCCCCCTTTCACCTCATTTCAGCTACTGTATATAGTTGATTAATTGTAAATCTCAATATTCGATGATAGACATCCTTTTTAATATGATCCGCGCTGGTTGTATGTGGAACGCCGCAGTGTGCCGCAGATGCACAGAGTGACAAGGCCCCAGACAGGATGTGGTATCGGCAAATGCAGTGCAATTGGCGGAGTTGCTGACCACGGAAGGAAAGAAGGAGAACATTGTGGCACTCCTGGATCTCATTGGTTAATGTTAATTATATACTATATATAATCTATATATATATATCATATATCATTTATTAGTATAATATATATTATAAATATATAGTATAGTATATATATATATATATCATCCAATCTATATATATATAATATAATCTATATATCATATTGGCATTTTGCTCCATCGAGAAGAGGCACTTATTGTCGACGGCATCGGCTGTCCTATCTGCGAGTTTTGCCGGAGGATCACCGAATTGCGAGAAAGGCCGTTGTGGCACCACAAAAAGCAGATGCCGACCCGGAATTTGACGGTTTCGGTTGTGCATAGATGGGACGATATGGGAATCTTATATTATATGTATAGATATTATATCTTTATTTTTATGTTTAAATTCATACACCATTTTTTAGCTGATATTTGCCGAACCGAAGTCTTCTAGTTTCTACATCCATGTTTGTTGTTTCAACCCCCGTTTTGTGTTTTCCGTGATCGCCATGTTGCCGAAACGAAACGTGGTCAGCCGGCGTTTCGGCATAGGATGGAGAACACCATGGCGAAGACGGCGAAGAGGACGCCGCAGCTGTTTCGGCATGGGGGATTTCACCATGGCTTAACCATCAACGAATAACATTTGGATTTTACGGTAGCTGAACATGAGATCAATTGGAATTTCAGCATCCTAAAATGGAGGTACCTACCATATATAAGACCGAAAAATAAGGGCTATGTAAGGGGATATCCCCGCAAAATATGGCCTTATATGGTACAGTAACCTCCATTTTAGGATCCTGGAATTCCCATTGATGGGAGTGTATTTGTGAATTTTCCCGGGAAGTACCATATTCTTGAACCAACCGATTTTGTTTTTCTGTTTGTACGGTCTCAGACACTTGATTAGTTGGGATTTGCACCAAAATAGGGGCTAATGTTAAACAACAACACATTGGGGGAGGGATGTTTGTGGTATGGTTGCCGCAGACTGGCCGACGAAACCCGAAAAGAATGATGGGCGAACCTTTCTGATGTATCCCGACTCGTGGCGCAGTTTTTGGGTCTCCTCTGTCAGACAGCCTGTCTTGAACAATGTAAACTGGACCTACTGTGGATGGTTGCGAAATCCGATAAACCAGTTGATAGGTGGTAAACATCCCATGATTTATATAAGTATATCTATAGGGTTTCAACATGTTTCAACCATCCTGTTGGTGGTTTATCGGATGTCGCAACCATCCACCTTTTTTGTTTGGGAAGATTTGAATCCTGGGGGATGATGAATCCCAGTTTTTGATAGTTTTTCCAGTTAGCATCCCCTCAAAGTTCGAGATCGCCCATCAGAACACCAGGCATTTATCTGTTCGTTTTAAGTGTTTGAAACTATAGAATCGAAGGAACGTGTGCATACCTGGGCTCTCAAATTATAAACAAAACAAAACTGGCACACAAGACTAAAGACTCCGTCCTTTTACGCACAAATTGTGATACCTTGATCTATTAGCCTATATTCAAGTTGGAGGGTGAGGGTACAGATGCAAGTTTCTGTGCCTTCGGTGAGGATGGAGATGAAGATGATGACGCAGAGTATGACGATGAAGACGAAGAGGCGGTTGCGTGTGGACGTTGCACAAAACGGATGAGTAGTTCAGTTGTTGTGCCCTCCATGTGGACAGATTCCATGTGCCAGTAGGGTTGCAAGTTATAAATCTCAGCTAGAAGGTCAATTCTAGGCGAACAATCAGAAAGTTGGATCTTGTACCAGTAAACAGTAAACATGTAAACATTACCACGGTGGGGCCCTCACCGGAAGATTGACCAAACAAATGGTTTAGTGATGGGATATTTGTGACCCCAAGTGTGGGTTCAAGACTCTGGGAACAACAGATGCTCAGATGTTGGTCAGGTTTTTTTGGGATGGAACGTTCATTTTCCAACATGTTTTATCGTTTCCCCCATTGTCTTGGTTACGTTTCATTCTTTATTGACGAACTCCGCATGACACGTACTCAGGTGCTATCATTCTTAAGGTCATTGCCCAACTTGAAAGCACCTTTGATGGTTAAAATCCCCTGCTAAACATCCCTCCCAAAACATTAAAGACCCAGTTCATGATGCTTGAATATGAGAATTGAGTTCCATGTTTACAATTCTACCTCATTCCAACCAACAAAGCAAATGGCTTTGTTTGACATTGGGGCAACCGCCCAATTGAAAAAGGGCTAATTTTTAGATCATCAAAGCATCTTGCAGCATGTTTTTTCCATTGAACAGTGCCATTGTCGGGTTGAGCCACTTTCGCCAGGAACTTCCACAGGATGGTGCCCCTCTGTTATAAGTTGGATAGTTGGTCTATAAACCCCATTAACTAGTTCGTTAATACCATAAACATCTATAAACCATAGAATTCAGCCACTTTTGTTCGGCACCTTAGCACGCCATCGAACTGGGGGCCCCATCCAGGTCCTCTCCCCGGGCCACGCCGCGTCGAGGATTTCGAGGGGGACGCGGGGGACTTTGGCGACGGCCACGGCATGGCCACCTCGGTGGTCTTGGTGAACGAGCTGCGGGATCAGCTCTTTGGGGATAACCCGCAGGTGCCGTGGAGGGAAGGAATTTCCGGAATGGAATGGGGGAGGAATTATACTACCGTAGTATATATAATATTATTATATATACATAATTATACATATACATATGTTTTTAATATGCTGTCAATCAAATAATCTGGTTTTATGGGGAATATACGGGAACATCAGTAAATCCCAACATATATAAGCTAACGACTACATAGTCAGGGCTGCAGAAACGGGATTAACTTGCTGTTCTATGGTTAACTTGTGTTTATAGGGAATATAACTTAATACAACTATACTTAATTCCAACTCAATAGTTAATGACTACCTGGGGGTGCAGAACTGCTAGAAAAAATGGATATCACCATGGTGAGTTCACCTCCACAAGTTTGGATGTGGAGCCCCGAAAAAAAGGGTACCACTTGCAACTAGAACTGCACCCCCAATTATATGTTCTTTATAGTTTTTGTCTTCAGGTTCTGACTATCAGGGTGTGGTTATCTTGAATTTTGACAGTTGGCTTGTTTGAGAAGGCTGGGATGCTGCACTTGTTTGGGATACTGGGATACTGTAGCTTGGTAAGGGATACCTGCGTTTTTTTGTGGTGGTTTAGTTGGGGTGAGAAACAACTCTCCCAGCTCCATCCGTTGTTTTGAATTGTATTTCGAGTGGTTGAATCTATTCCTATTCTTGTGGCTTTTTATATTTGTTTGCGTTTGTGAATACTTACGAAACCATGTGAACGGGGGGATGTACATCTATTTACCAAGTGTTTGGAGAGAAAGGCAAGAGCACCAGCGTTTTGACACATACTCCCCATGTGTTGTCTCAAAAATTGGTAACCCAACTGTCCCATGGTTTCTTATATATGTTTTCAAGATATATACATATCCCACGTTTTGACCCATACAAAAATACCCAAAGGTGCTTTGTCCCTTTTAGTCTCCTTTGCCCAGGTCCTGCAGAATGCTTTCCACGTGTCAGGGCCCTAGATCGAACATGGCGATGGTGCAGTTTTTGAAGCACTTCGAATGTTTGATCAGCAACTCCAACATGTTAAAAAACATTGTAAATCAGATCATGAACAAACTATAACAACATTTGTGTTGTGGGATTCCCACATAGCATTACCACACTCATCAACCAGTCTTCCAGGGTATGATAGTGAGCCCGCCCTGTATGACATCACTAGCACATGTTCTTGTATAGTAACCCCCAAAAAAAGATAGAACAGGTTCAACTCATCACAAATCACATTTTTTTTAGGTTGATGTTACCAAATTATATCTTGTTTTTTTTCTGAATGCTATAGCTATCATGTTTGAACTTTGCATAGGAGTCACAAGCAATCCTGTTTTCATTCACATTTCCTGAAATATACATTAAAACACAAATATACACATATACATGTTTGTATTATATATACACATATACATTTATATGTGCATATGTAAGCATCATATATATATATACCTACATATATGTATATATAATTACTTATACATATATATATATATATATTCCCCACACATATGATTATGCACACATATATTATATTATATGTCATATATATATATATATTTGAACATATATATATATATATATGTATATACACTGCACACATGTAATTATTCATATATTGTATTGGATGTATGATCTATAAATATGTATATATATATGATAAATATGAACATATAAATATATACTATATTATTTATTTATATATATATACACATATGCATATGATGTGTTCATGATGTCTGCCAGGTTCGACCAGGGTACTGGACCTCGCCTCGATGAAGGGATGACCTTCCGAGTGCCGTGCACAGCGAGCTGGGTGTCGATATATGGTGATACCCTCTGGTAAACATACAAAAAGCTATGGAAAATTGCCCATGTATAGTGGATTTACCTATTAAAAAATGGTGATTTTATATAGTTATGTTAGTTTACCAGAGGGTATAAGTATATTAGGATATGGTGATAAATCAATATGGTGATACAAATTGTTTATCATCCCATATCCTAAAATTATGGTTATATGATGCTACATTCCTTTGCTGGTATTCCCTATAAGTATGGTGATAATATCTAATCACCATATTAACATTCCATAATAATCACTAAATAGGTAATATCTAATACATATATATATACATATGGTAGTTATTATTATTATCAACGTATAGAGATATAATATATTCCTAAACGTATGGTGATAATAATAATAATGATAATATATTCCCGACTTTGTAATTCATCTGACTTAGGTGATCTTAGGTAATAATCATTGGAATATAGCAATATATTCCCTACTTGCAGTTTATCTGACTTAGTAAGTGGTGCACTATTCACCCCAGTAGATTAAGTGGATTAACCCTTATCCCACGTATCACTAGAATTACAAACCAATTACTAAGTGAGATGATCCACCAGGGTGATGAAATGGGATGAGAAACTAAGCTGATGAACATTTTTGGGATGAGATGATCTATGATCCACACATTTAAGGAATCCACAATCATTATATAGTTCTGTTAAAATAATAGGAATTAAATCTCATCCCATATTGCTATGATAGATCATTAATTCATTCCTATGATCCACAACTAAGCTGGTAAGCATAGGAATTGGGATAAACTGGGATGAGAAAGGAGGTTCAATGGGATTGAACCAGACTTAAGCTACAAACATGGTGACTTGATAGGATTTAATGGTGATGTACTGGGATATGCGTGAGCATTGATTATATATATAGTTATATATATATATATATAATTATATATGTATATAACTATATATATAGTTATATATAATTATATATAGTTATATATAATTAATATTAATATATATATATATATATATATAAATATATATATATATATATATATATGAATATATATATATATATATATATGAATATATATATATATATGTTCTCAATAGCCTTTGGTAATGACCAGGGTTGGCTATGGAAAGTCACCATGTCACCATGTTTAAAAGGTGTTCCAGATATACCATAGCTATGTTAGTTTGCTGGAGGGTAATTTCTTACTGTTTGGCATGGAAGAATACCATGACCTCCCTTGATCAAACTGTAGCCAGTCCAGAAGTGACTGCATGATTCACATGATTGATGTTCTTGATTGCCCTTCTGATGGGAATCATCATAGTGCCTAGGAAAGAACATATTATGAATTATGATGGTCATCGTCGTCAACATGTTGATCATCATACAAAGTGACATAATATGTAATAGTAATACGACAATCATTATCGTAAAATCTACTATAGAAATCCCAGGCAATCCTCAAACCAAATTATAGTGATCAATTAAACCTGTTCTAATGTTGGGGTTAAGGATCACTATAACTTGATCTATAATTATAGTGATCAATTAAACCTAATTGTTCATTATATGTTCTATCCTTTTTTTTAATGTTGGGGTTACTATACATACCCATCCGGTTGGGCGCCGAGGTGGACATCGATTTGGGAGATGGCGGAGTCGCAGAGACCCAGCTGTCATGAGCTGTCCTACCTTGGGTTTATCACTAGCTTAGACCATTCATAAGCTATACAATATCGATTAATACCCATCAATAACATCCATTAACCTTAGTTTAACTTGGTTGTATCATGGGTTATTGATGGTTATTGATGGTTATATATGTTTGGCTGAACTAGGGTTTATGGTGGTTTTTTATGTGGTTAACAACTAATACCCCTTTCATCTAAGTATAGGTACTTCAGTGCACCCATCCCATGAATCGAAAGTGGGTTAGTAACTGGACTAACGCTACTTGTTCTGCTGAATTCTGCTGGTGGGCTGGACAATCCACTGTACAACTAGCTTAACTAGGGTATGGTCAGTCAGGAAGCAACCAATCATTTTTAGAGATCTAATCAATGGGGTCTAATAGGGATATATATATATATGATATAACTAACAACTAACAATAACAATTCTTGGGAAGTATAATTCATGACATATCTACCCAGTTGCCCAGTTGTGCCGTTTAGACTTACTCTTCAGTTGTTGGTTTACAGAGTTTATAACTAGGCCGTCGGATGAGTGTTCCAGTCGGTGGATAGCCACAATGAACAAGAGCTGTAGATGAATCGACCTGTAGAACAGATACAGTAGATTGCCTTTGGACAATTTTGGCATTTTCCAAGTGTTCTATTCCGGTCCTGCTTAGCCAGAGCTATGCGGTTTTCTATCACTGCGGTCATGACCACTAGACACCAAGCCTACTTGCTTCACCTTTCTATTCTATCCTTTGGTTCGTCTGGTTTAAATGTGTTTTCTTGCCAGGCTATCAGATGGCGGTGATGGTAGCAGTGTAATTTTCAGGCTCACATGTTCCTCCAATCAGTCAGAGATACTTCAGTTGGGCTGCACAGGCGCATCCAGTTCGATCGACACGGCTCTTGAAACTTTCCTGTGAGCTAACAAAGGTTCAGCAGCTCTTCGCTACCCAGACCGCATGTTTCGAAACCGAGACTTCAGCCTTTTTCTTGCCTTCACTTCAAGGCTTTTGCTACATCTACAATATATCGTTTTTTTTTCCTTACAGTGGCACGCCGTTGGCTGTTCTTGTGGCATCTGGCAACATTTTTGGCCCCAGCATGATTTGATGCTCCAAATCTCCCATGGTTTCTTCATGTGTTGGCAATCTCCGGTGGTGGATGTAATCTCCAAAATCCAGTGAATATGTGAGTTGTTTTTCCCAATGCGATAACCTTTCTGGTGCGTGCTAAACGTAGGATGGTTGGATGGGTTGCTGGGGGTTGAGATGATGAAATGGATTTAGTGAGCCCGTGGATCATTCCCGAAAATTATGAAAAGTTCCCGTAAAAAAACGCACCAGTAAGTATAACAAAACCATACAAAACCATACATAAAACCCATGGGATTTGCTGATCCTTTCAATCCCTCCTACAATGTGGTACCCCCAAGATAGCTAAGTTGGGTTATAAACCCCATTAACTATAGTTATTTGCCTACCATAAACCCTAGTTATTGGAGTTATGAGTTATGTGCACCAACTTAGCTATCGAACGGGGGCCCCACCTTGTAGAACCCTTCGGAACGGAACTCAAAAAATCAGCAGGTCATGACGGCTGGACCTCGCGGGGCTCAGTGCCTTGGATTTGATTTTTCGAACGTCTGCTGGAAGGGTAGATGACATCATGGCTATGGCAAAAATAAAAAATGGGAAGAGAGAGAGAGATATATATATAATACATATATATATATACAATCTGAATGGCTAAACAATATTTATATAATGGGTATACATATACATTCATACAATCGACTTGTCCTTCCTCTCGGAAAAAATATTAGTTTAACATGTAAAAGAACTCGATATGACGTACAGTAAGTGATACGCAACTTAGAATGAGGAGTAATAAGCGGCGGAAACAATTACCCAGTCACTTGACCCATACTCATTTGCAATCATTTGCATTTTTTTTAATTTCTTGTGCATCATTATGCACCCATATGCACCCCAATTTTGGGACCGTGTCAGTTGCTGTTTCAGCAAGCGTTTCTGGGTTGTTCCCAAGAATGACTCGAGCCAGGCCATTCTTGCGATGTTTCTCCAAAAAATGGGCACCCTACAACCAGTGGATCCCTTTCAAAGATAACCAATCCCTATGGCTCCAATGTGCACAAATACGGTCAACATTGTCAACATTCCAATGTAAGCTTCTAAAGGCATTCTAAAGGCTACATTTCTATGTAGCTGATATTTGCTGACATGGAGCGATAGGGAATGTTGTATCATCTCGGGCTCCGAAGTGAAATTTGTGTCAAATGATCTCCAACTGAGGTTGCGGCGGATGCAAATGCCTCGTGGGGCTTCCGATTTTGCAGCGGCGGTTGGGAAACGTTCAAGAAGATGTATGCATTGAGTATCGAAAATATATTAAACATATTTAAACATATTCCCAGATTTCAGAAAATCTGGATTGTCAATGGATTGGTTTAAGGTAATTTTTACAGGAAAGCGCCATAAAAATATGACATAAAATCGATGGTTTCCTACGGATTTTCTAAACCAATCCATTGCGATTGGATCTGAGGAAATTTACAGGCACCACAACATGTTTGAAAATGATTAGCCTCCAGTATCCGACAGTCTTCGGTTTCTACCCTCCGGTCATTTGATACATCGCTACAAATAAATATATCCCATAGGATCCATGTCTGCTATCCGACAGTCTTCGGTTTCTACCCTCCGGTCATTTGATACATCGCTACAAATAAATATATTCCATAGGATCCATGTATGCTATATATGGTAGCATGGATCCCACCAATATACCCCAGTCATGTTAACATATATACCAGCACCATGGATCCTATGGGTATAGTATACATATATATATATATATCATATATATATAGTATACATATATATATATATATATATTATAGATGAACCAATTGATGAAACCATCAACAGAAGGTAAAAGCCTGAAAATGGATTTGCCCATGACATGGTTGCCATTGGGCCGAGGTTTGAGGCCGCCGCAGGGCACAGCCGTCACTCGGCCTCGGTTTGGGCTGATCTAATGGGATGGGTTGGACCGATAGTAAAATGGTGCTTAAATGGTGATCTAATGGTGATTTTGTGATCTTTTTCATGGCAATATAATAGGGGATAACATGGATAAATGATGAAAACTGGTGGTATTTCTTCATGAAACAGATAGAAAATGGCAATCTATCGAAGCAAGATTGAGATTTGTTGACGGACTTTTGATGGCATACTGGGTGATTGTAGTTGGATATAATTAATGGGATACATAAGCTGCAACAAGGTGGGATTTACAGAAACAATTGAACCAGCCAAATGTTGAGCATTTCTTGATTTGGATTTAATCAACAGAATGGGGGAGAACCATGTTGTGTATATATATATATATATAATTATATATATATAGGTAAGCCTCAGAATGGTTGATACCCCAAGGTTACCATTTTGAAGGTAAACATGATGGTACATCATGGGATGAAGGTGTTTCCAAGTCTCAAGGAACCACATCTTATTCCTACCATCCAAAGGGTTATTAGTCTTGCCTGTATCGTGTGGCGATATTCAAGGGAGCTGGAGATAAGAGTATAATACATATACCCCCTGGTAAACTAACATAGCTATGGAAAATCAACATTTATAATGGGAAAATCCACTATAAATGGCCATTTTCAATAGCTATGTTAAATTACCAGAGGGTATAATATATATATATATGATTATACATATACTCATACATATTATGTATAATATATATACTGTATATATACCTGCACCAGGGTGCCCACTTCGAAAAAGTGAGACATTCACATCATCCGAATCCCCGGCACCACTTGGCGGGTTGGTCCCAGTCTGGCGACCTCGTTGGCCCCATTGTGAGGTATGTGTTTGGTTCCCATTATGTCCCATTGAATATAAATGGGTATGGATCTTATGGATCAATACCTATTAATACCATTTTTAGGGGGATGAACATCCATTTACCAGCTATTTTGATGTTCACCAGGGGTACAAGGTTTTGACATACTGCCAAATCCCCATGGGTCATTTCTCAGGAATAGAACATACTTGAAACCAGCAGCTGTTGTTTCCATCTGTGGGCAGTTATTTAAACGTCTCCAATCGCGCCGTGGGGCGCCTCCTCTAGCGCCTGAGCGAAGGGTTCTTATAAATGACAATGAGAGATATGAAACTATGTGGTTCATAGATACATGTCATATGAGTCACATCTCACATAATCTACAGACACAACACACATACACGATCTCACCTATTCTCTCTCTCTCTCTCTCTTGATTTTTCTCTACACTCATTTTTTCTCTACTCCCTATCTGTCTTTAGGCGCAGGGACCGTGCTAACGAGAAAGTTGGTGATCATCCAGATATTTGGATCCCATCCCCCTACTAGTGAATACCTGCTCGAAGCCCTGGTTTAGTATTGGATCAATTCATGTTTGGGGCCCGTATGGGTTAGTATTATAGTATATTCCATATGGCATATTAGATTAGTAGGCAAAGGGATTGAGGATTGTTTGATCATGATTATCACTCAATTGTTCCATTACTACCCCATGATTCCTCAAAATAGTCGTTTGAAAACAGATTTCGAAATGGTTAAGTCAAGCCATGGTCTGTGGTTGGTCAGAAATTATTGTTAATATCACCATCACACCTCCATGAATATCCCACTAAATCATCAAAGAGATTGATAGACCCCCATGACTTTGATGGTTGTTTCATCCCCCTGGGTAAATTATAATAACGACCTCACTGTTCTCCCTCACTGGAATCATGTGTTAGGATTCGGGAAATCATCCCAAAATGGCCCAACTATTCAGGTTAGTGAAATATGATAATTTACCCAGACAATATATACATATACATATGTTTTTAATATGCTGTTTGATAAGCTCCCATGACTTTGATGGTTGTTTCATCTCTTATCCATCAAATACTTGCACTATTAACCACCATCAATATGGGTTTGTTCACGTCGCCGCCTCCTGGAGTATCGAAAATCCAGAATTTCTGCATGACCTGGAAGCTGGTGCAGTTACTGAGGGTGTTACTGTTACAACAAGAGGCAGAAGAAACAATGGTGATTTCATGGGGATACACTGGGATATATGATGTTTAATGGGGATATATATATATATACCAACATCCAAAACTTTGTGGCTGCTGTAGAACGCAAAACGTCTTTTTCGACAACTTGAACAACATTCTGAATCGAGAAGAGTGGACTGGTGTAGTCTTTAGAATGCTATGGATTCACATGGTGGCCCGCAGGTTTTCGGGACTTGGTTGACTGGGCGATACCTTGCTTCACCTTCAGCAAGATCTAAGCCTAAGCAATCGAAATACGCTTGCATGAGCAAATTCTGGTGATGTCAAAACGGGCACTTATTGAACCTAGAGATGTACTTAGCTGATCTCATTTATGTTTCTTGGGTATTGTAACACAACTGCGTGTATGTATGTATGTATGTATGTATGTATGTATGTATGTATATATATATGTACAAACTCAAATGAAGATACAGGTATTGGATTTGCTACTTTCCATGGGTCTATTACTTATCTGCTTTTGCAAAAGAACTAAAAAACATGCAGAACTAAGGATGCGGGCCCTATTCCCCTTACTGTTCTAGATAAACTTTCCAGGACCAGATGAATATACACAAGAAACAACAATGCAACAGAACCAATGTTATTTAAACAAGAAACAATAACAAAAGGCTATAAGTCCTAAATCAACATCAATTATCGAACAAAACATCACAAAACACTGTATAAGTGGTGCCCCCACAGGGTACCATTCTCCATTTTTGATAGATACATTATGATCAATCCCCAATGTTCATGGTTAAGTCACCATTAGATCCCCATCAGACCTCTTTGACATCTCATTAAATCCCATTTGAATCCCATTAAATTCCCATTGACTCCCAAAAATCCGCTAGAATCTCCTTAAATCCCATTAAGTCATGAACATCATTAATCCTATTAAAATTCCAAAAATCCGATAGAATCTTATTGAATCCCACTTAACTCACCATGGAAAACCCCATTGAAATCTCCATGGGACGACGCCTGAGGCGAGCAGTACTCCGTGGCTGGAGGGCGAGATGGATCCACCTGCGGAGCATCCCTTGCTGCGCAGGGAGTGGCTCGATGCGGGAGTCCGGGGCAGTTCACCCATGGGGATTTCATGGTGATGTTACTGGGATTTGAATGGGGATTTCATATTGTCTGGGAGATTCTTCGGGATGTTTTATGGAGATTTATGCTTGGTTATGGTTGATTGATTTATAACTCCATAAACTAGTATTATTATTTGCTATTATTATTGGGGATTTATATGTTATTATTATTTGGTTATTATTGAAGATTTATAGTTGATGTTTGGCGCCGGGCATGGAAAGTTCATCGGGAACATGGAGAGCAACTCCATTTCACGGCTGGTTTAAATTTCCATGGCGATGAATGACGAATGAATAATTACTTGTATTTTCACAAAGTTTCCCTCTACACTCTACACCCCTTTGCTGTGGACAATGTTGGAGAATGAAGTCATTTTTTCATTTGCAAGGAAATGTAACACAATGGACAACTTTGTGCACACACTTTGAAATTCAATGTGGAACTTAACACGGATGCAAGAATTTGGCAACATGGTATATAACTTATAAAACTAGCGGCTAAACTCTGCATGTAATATGTCCTCAAGGGTCATGTAATTTGTCAATGAAAATACACATGTACACATGCTGTTCCCGTATGTTCGCCTGCTGAAAATCCCTATGGATCCAAATATTGAGAAGCTACATAGCCACCACCTAAGTAAAAGAACCCAAGTAGTACGGCTTGATCCGTACAGAATAAATGACTTCCAACAAAATCCCATAACATCCTCACGATACCCTAATGAAGTGCCATTTTCTATGGCAGGCCGGTTCCGCATGAGCACGAGACCCGGGGCATGCCGCCATGGATGGCGCCCAACGGGTGCGCTAAGCCGCTAAGGGAAGGGAAGGGCGCTTCGGAGCATGGAGCATGGAGGATGCGCCCATGGTTTATTCCAGGAAGTGTGTTTAAAATAAGAGTAAGCCACAATAAGGTGGTGCCCCCGTTCGATAGCTAAATCTGTTGCTTCATCATAAGTCCCATACCTATGCGTTAGTTTATGGAGGATATATCTGTACTTAATTAATGGGTTTTATAAAGCAACTTTTTAAACTGGGGAGCCATTTGACTGGCGTTGAGGATTTGCTTGATTTATCTCTTGGGGGATTGCGTTGTTATCCCGGTGTGGGTCACCTCACTTGCCCAAACAAAACAAGTAGTTGTTGAATGTTACTGAACTATACTGAACTCACTTATACAATTCGTATGAACTACCAAGTAGGTGATTCAATTAAAGAAAATGGCTTGGCATTTCCTGAAACATTAGGCAGGAGTTAAGGGCTGATTCTGCTTGATTTTTATTTCCACGTATTACCAGCAACTTTTATGATGAGGTCAGAAACAACAAGATTGGGCGATGATGGTTGCAGAATAACATCATTTCCTGTAATGTGGTTAAAATAGTAATACCCTCTGGTAATTTAACATAGCTATTGAAAATGGCCATAGACATAGTGGATTTACACAGTGAAAACGGTGATTTCCAGTTCGTTAAGTAAACGTTTACCAGAGGGTAAACCATTCCCCATTCATCACCATTTTTATTGGTCTGTTTACCATCAATGGGATGGTCATCCGAAACATCTCCTGAAACTCGCCGGTCCATATTACAAGCCAATGAAATACAGATCGTAAATGTCCCCAGTCATATGATCACAATTTGCAATGTGTACCTACCTATTCCCCAGCTATATGGGCTTTGACACTCGTATTGTTGGCCGGTTGTTGCTTTGGGCAAGTGGAAGCTGATATGTACTGCCCCGCTTGCAGTAAAGCTTAGGAGAAACTTCAAGATGAAGTCCAGCGTCGGCTCGTTGGCTTCTCCCTATGTCCATCATTTACCTGGATTATTCAAATAAGATGCTAGCTGGTTGGTGGTTGGAACATGTTTTATTTTTCCATATTTCCCATCATATTGGGAATGTCATAATCCCAACTGACGAAGTCCATCATTTTTCAGAGGGGTAGGTATACCACCAACCAGATATTAGATCATCTTGTGGAATGGTGCATATTATTGCATATTGAAATTCCCAAAATGAGGTGTTCCCTCATCAATGGACTATTCACAATGTCCATGATTTACCTGGATTATTCCAATACTGGTTGGTGGTTTGGAACATTAATTTTATTAATTTTCATATATTGGGAATAATCCTTCCCATTGACTTTCATATTTTTCAGAGGGGTTGACACCACCAACCAGCTGGATTATTCCAATAAGATTCGGGTAGTTCCCCAAGAAAACCACTCCGATGGAAGCCCACCTGGGATCAAATCATCAGGGACATGATTTCGACATATAGACTCCATCAGCAGATATTTTTTTGCATAACCACAATAACAGCGCATCCATGCGCATCCCAATAACAATAAGGACATATAAGGACTATTATGGACAAATATATAAGAATAGAATGATAGACAACATTAAACAACTGGGTTATCACACTTATTGGATGTTTATAAGGGGTCTATTCTAACAATAAAAACGACATCCCAATAAGCCCAGCCATAACGTTCACCATCCACGGCAACGATCCCTCGCAACCAGGGGCTTGCGCCACGTGCTGGGAACCAACTTCGAGCAACGCCACGGACATCCCAACTCGGTGCGGTTTGCCGAGGGCGGGATGGGAAAGATGCGATATAGGGATGGGTCAAATGGTCAAGACCTACAATGTGAGGCCCCCCAGTTGTTTTTGTTGGTTTATAAACACCGTGAACTATAGTTATAAGATGTTATAAGTATGATAAACCATTGTTATTGGAGTTATGTGCACTAACTTAGCTAACTATGGGGCACCACATTGTAGCATTACCATATGACTGGGGGATAACCATCCATAGCATCAAAAACAACCACTATTTGAGGTACCCGGATTGGATTTTGACCACCAATTGGGGACATATTATATAGCAATCTGTGGAACATACGGGGACAATATGAGACAGAACAAGTTCGCTGGAAACCCCACGTTTGCCCGCATCGGATCCCGCATACATGCTCAAATCCCTTCGTAGGGCTAACGCTTTTTACTTTCCAAAACCCTAAAAGCCTAAAACCCTAAAAGCCTAAAAACTTAAACCCTAAATTAAAACCCTAAAACCTAGAGTCAAAATCACCGCGTATAGCCAGTGTTTTCATTCATCCTTTGGTGACAAGTATATGATATTGTTTGGGTGTGTTATTTGAGTGTGGGCGAATGTGGGGTTTGGAGGAACAACTTATATAATGTCGGGATGGGATTATGTTTATTATTATTATTAGTATTAAAATTATTTTGTTTTTTTTAATGTTTTGTTTTTTAATGATGGTTTGAATCGGACAATCAATAATCAACGGCGAATTCATTGAGATGTTTCATGGGATTCAATGGAGAATTAGCCTGTGGTTATCTATCATATCTATAATATATAGATGGTCCATTAAAAAAAATGTTTATGATGATTAGCCTATTAACATTGGTGAATTTCCAGTACGCCACAAGAAAAATAACCAGAGGGTAGTAAGCATGAAGAGCATTTGACCAAGAATGGTGGTATAAACCAACTGTAACTGGTTGGTGGTGACTGGAACCATGGAATTTTATGACTTTCCATATAGGATCATGATCCCAACTGACGTTCACTCCATCATTTTTCAGAGGGGTAGGTTGAAACCACCAACCAGAATAATATGTTTTTTTTTTTTGATATAATGGGGATGTAGTATGGGACGCATATCAATCTATGGAACATGTGGAGATTGTACCAAGAAGAATGGGAAAAATCACCTGATAATATGAGCATAGATATGGATAGGTATATGACAATACGGTAGTTTGCGGAACTGATTGCTAATTTATGCTATTTTATCGGTATGTCCAGCAATGTTATATAAATATATATATATATATAGATACATATTAGAGGTAATGTTTAGTAAACTTCGTGGGGTTCCTTCCCAGCCATTCAGTGAACTTTAGAGAGATTTTTCATCTTTATCCAGCATGGGGAGTGGCTTGCAGGGGTTGCACCATTTTTTTATGGAATGGGGAGTTAAGAAACATCAACCAGTGGGTATAAGCTTCGAATTATGATATTTAGTGGGATATAGTGGGATATCCAACCAACATACTCGGAGGTTAAAACATGTTAAAACCATGAAATCTGAGGATACAATGGCCATACAGCCAACAATATGGGTATAACATGGGCTGTGGGATAGATGGGGCTATAACCACCCATAAACAGGGCTATCCTCATTGGATGCAATGGGAAAGTCATCTAATAAATGGTGACACGTTCTGGCTGAATAGTGGTATACTGGTATATTATGGGATAGTGATTTGTTTGGGAAATACATGGAAATATAATTTGTGTTTTCCGCCTTGGGAATTCTTCTTGGATTTCTGTTTCCCTGATCGTTTGCTTTTCTGCTTCTCCCTGCTTCTTCGCTTTTCTGCTTCTCTAAGATTTCTTTCTTTTTGCTTCTCTGTTTGTTGCTTTTCCCTGCTTCTTTGCTTCTTTGTTTTTTCTTTTTTTCCATGTTTCTTTGCTTCTCTGCTTTTTTGCTTCTTTGCTGCTTTGCTCTTCTGCTTCTTTGCTTTCCCTGCTTTTTTGCTTCCCAAGCCAAAACAATCCCTAAGATACATTATATAAATAAACACTAAACCACCCTACATAAACCCCAAACCAACCCCAAAAAAATAAAAAGACTAAAACAACCCTAAGTGAATCCCAAGCAAACCCTAAATAAATCTGAACACTTACCCCATAGATCCTAAACCAACCCTAAATAGATCTCAAGCAAAGCCTAAACAAACCCTGAACCAAACCCAGCCTAAATAAACCTTAAACAAACCTTAAATAGATTCTCAAGAAAACCTAAATAGACCTTAAACCAGGCCTAAGCAAACCCTAAACCAACCGAAAAATAAATCTAAAACCAACCCCTAAAACCTAAACCAACACCAAAACCAACCCTAAGCCAAGCCCTAAATAAACCAACCCTAAACCAACCCTAAATGAATCCTAGGTGGAAAATACCATGCGACATGAACAGTTCGAGCACCAAAATGTTGCAAATACCACGGAAAATGAGAGGTTTGGAGTCCAAATGTTGCAAAATGTGTTTGAAATGGCAGCTTCCAGCTCCAAAATGCTGCAAATAGCACGGGAAACGGACAGGACAGGAGATCCAAAAAAAGATCCAAAAACGGAAAAACAAAAAAAAACAAAACAATTCCAGACCCATATATATATAATATATCGCCAACAAGATGGTATTTGGGTGTGTCTGAATATGGGATATCTTATGGGGATGTGACCTACAATATTGGCATATGAACCGGGATATGTATAACTATATATATAATTATATGTACAATGGGATGTATAAAAATAACATATGATATTTGAGAACTTGGACGGTATGGTTATATTTTCAAAAGTGTTCGAGCAGTTATGTACACCTACAAATATGGCTATGGATCAATACCTATAAATACCATTTTTAGGGGGATGAACATCCATTTACCAGCTATTTTGATGTTCACCAGGGGTGCAAGGTTTTGACCCATCCCCATATAAGTTTTAGTTTTTGACCATTGCTGTGGCCAACTGTTGTGCTGTGAATGGTCGACCAAGAGTTTTGTTCATACTGCACGCAAGCGGTGAAATGCGTGTGTGTGTGTGTTGTGGTTTTTATATGTTATATATGTATATATGTTTACATTCAAATTACATCACCTTGTTTCAATATGTGATGATGATGATGATGATATATATATATATATACAATGTATATTTCCCCATTCAAGTTGACATCGGCAAGTTCCAACTTTGTCACCTATGCAGTCCCATGATGTTTGTTGCTTATACTTTCCTATATGGTTTTGTCTGAAATATCAATGGGAATTCCAGGATCCTAAAATGGAGGTACTGTACCATATAAGGCCATATTTTGGGGGTATATCCCCTTACAGAAGCCTTACATAGGCCTTAAAATAAATGATAGGTACCACGGTACCTCCATTTTGGGTTCCTGGAATGGCCATTGAAAAAAAGGCATCCCCAAATACAAAATATGTTGAAACTCAGCTTTCGTTATTCAGAATGCATTTCTGTCGAGGGTCCACCAAATGCCCATATCCTGAAACTATATCATCAATCTATCTCTTAACTATAGATAGATATGGCCTCAAAAAGATATATCTATATAGTTAATGGATACACTAAGGCGCAGGATTTTTTATTTACTCTATCCTTAATTGTATGGTATGGTACCACCAGGACAACTAAGCCTTCGTTATTGGAGTTAGAAACCAACTCACCTGACTAAGTCAGTCATGGGGCCAACCTGTCGGCCCAGACCCCTTCGACCAATCCACTCGTCAGCGAGGAAGGGCTACGGAATGGGCGGTTCTTTTGGGTTTATGGGATGGTCAGACTGTCAGACCTTCGGTTTTTTGGGGATGGGGCTGCCAGATGGGTTTGTCTGAAAATGGGGAATACCTCGGCAAAAAAAAAAATGAAAGCCACAAGAATTCTGGAGAACTCATATGCCGAATTGCATTCCCCTTGCAGGAAATAGTGATTTCCATCATTGCATGGAATGTGGTAAGTACCTGATTTTCAGACAAATCCAGATGTGAAGACTGATGACCTTAGGCTCTCTTTGGATTAGATCCGATAGGAACTCCAAGTGACTATCACTGGTAGCAACCGGCATGGTGCAAAAAATCCAAAACCGGCATTTGTTTTGATGGTTGTAACATCCAAGGAATACTTCACTGGCCTGCACTTGTTTAGGACATTTGAAAGTATTCGGAGGTAAGCTGGTTTGGCTCAATATCCATTGGGGAGACTCCAAAAATGCGGTAGGGATTCTTGACATGATATCTCAAAAGGTGACAGTGTGACAGCGTTGGAAAACAAGGTCAGAACGAAAGCATTTTTTTGAACAACTACAAAGTGTGCAAACCATGTAGGGGGAACTCTTTTGATCTGTTTCCTTCCCATGTGTACGAAATAACATGTGTCGCTCAAATATAGTCATGGAGCATGAAAATCATTGCCCAAGATGCCAATGTTCCAAAAACACCGTGGAGTTTAGCGAATAAACATTGTGCATCCTGTTTATATCTGTTTATTTTATTCCCATTCAGATTTGCTCAGCTATACCTTCCCAGCCGTGCCATGAAGCGCAAAGCCGAAAGCTTTCAGGAGGCAGAGAGTTCCATCAAACTTGAGGTCTCCTTGCCAAGTGGACGGTGTGCAACCGTCTCGGTTTTGGAGTCTGGCACCGTTGCTGACCTGAAAATCGCTGCGCAACGGTCTCTGGAGCAACGCTTCCTGAGACTTGCAACAGCTGATGGGCGTCTTTTGGATCCAACAGACTCTCTTCACCTTTCTGGGCTCCGAGATGGAGACAGCATCGCTGCCGTAGCGCAACAGCCAAAGCTAGCTGCAAGGATGCATGCATTTGCTTTGTGGTGCATTGGAGGCAGAATTGTCACATGGGGCCATCCGGATTGTGGTGGAGTCCCACATCGGTTCGGGAATATTAAGGACCAGCTCAACAATGTTCAGCAGGTTTGTGGAACGAAATTTGCCTTTGCTGCGGTTTTGTCAGATGGAAGCGTGGTGACCTGGGGTGATCTAGACTGTGGTGGTGACAGCTCCAAAGTGCAAGATCAGCTCAAAAACGTTAGGCAGATTTCTGGCGCATTCGGCGCTTTTGCTGCCATTTTGGCAGATGGAAGCGTCGTGACCTGGGGCGATCCAGACCGTGGTGGTGACAGCTCCAGAGAGCAAGATCAGCTGAAAGACGTTCGGCAGATTTCTGCCACATCCGGCGCTTTTGCTGCCATTTTGGCAGATGGAAGCGTCGTGACCTGGGGCGATCCAGACCGTGGTGGTGACAGCTCCAAAGTGCAAGATCAGCTGAAAAACGTTCAGCAGATTTCTGGCACATTCGGCGCTTTTGCTGCCATTTTGGCAGATGGAAGCGTCGTGACCTGGGGCGATCCAGACCGTGGTGGTGACAGCTCCAGAGAGCAAGATCAGCTGAAAGACGTTCGGCAGGTTTCTGGCACATCCAGCGCTTTTGCTGCCATTTTGGCAGATGGAAGCGTCGTGACCTGGGGCGAACCAGGCTTTGGTGGTGACAGCTCCGAGGTCCAAGCTCAGTTTTTGTACATCTAGTGAATCAATTACTGTCTAGGCATACCACAGGGCCAAAATGAACATGTCTTGCTGGCTGATTTGCATTTGTTTGAGGTGAAGCGTCTTCCCTCACATCCTCATGTTGGTCGTTTCGGGTTTGTGATTCCGTGGCATCTCACAGTAACATCAATGAACAGAGAATTGCATAGATATTTGCTGTACATCATGTTTTTAATCGGCTATGGATCAATACCTATACATACCATTTTTTGAGGGATGAACATCCATAAATCCCAGCTCTTTTGATGTGAACTACAGGGGTACTATTGGTTTTGACACACTGCCAAGCCTCCAAATTTCGGCATGGAAAGCTTCACCGAATCGCAGGACTTTGATGCCATCTTCACTGAAGCTAGCGGACGTCCCTTGGATTCAGATCTTGAAGTGCGTTTTGCTGTGGTCCTATGGTGGGCAAACTCACTCCTGGATGATTTTTGGGGATATGTAAAATCAAGTTCTGTATGGTTTTTCTATACAACATGTCTCATATACCGTGTATCTATATATATATAATTATATATAGATGTATAATTATTAGTTGTATGACTGCCAACTGGTACTGTGTGTTGAGTATCATGTAGCCCGTCCCCATATCAATGTACTAATTATTAAGCTACCCGATTTTGTTGCCGGGTCCTACAGGGGATTCATGATCATTCATTTTGTGGTTTAAGTTGATTTATTGCCCATGGCGCAAGGTTTTTTATCAATGAATGACAGGTGCTTCCCATTACTTCAATCAACGTTTGGGCAAAGCTCAAGTCTTGAAGTTTTGATCAATTCAAGCTTTAGATTAGGGATTGAACTTCAATTCTTTGTGATTATATGTGATTATATGTGATTATATTATTTTTCCTATGGTTAAATCTCCAATTTTGATGTTTCAATCATCCTCCTGTCTCACTGAAAATTAGGCATCTTTCATGCCGAACCCTCAAGATGTTTTCTTGCATCCCCAATCTCCATCAATCTCCCATCTCTAGATGATTTACCTCTGTAAACACCGGACATTTCCTGCCCATCACCGTTCGACGCCCCGAGGTCTCCGTTCCCAGCTGCGGCTGCCGGAGCCCGAGGCCACACCGGCGGCGCCGGCGCCGACAACGGCGACGCCGACAGCGGTGCCCACGGAGGCGCCGGCGAAGGCGGAGGAGCTGAGGGGCGGGGATCATTTCTGCCACAGCTATGGGCTGGTTGGTGATTTCAAACATGTTTTCTTTTCCATAATATTCTGTTTGAAACCACCAACCAGCAATAATTTTTAGTGAGAAACAATAGATCTGATTGGTGGTTTCAAACATCACCTGGAAATATGAAGATATCATAGGAATAATGGGATAATTATGATCTGGTTGGTGTTTTCAAGCATGAATTTTATTGTCCATTTTCTATATGGGATGTCATCCTTCCCATTGACGAACTCCATCATTTTTCAAGATGGTGAAAACATGTTAAAACCACCAACCAGTGGGTAAATCATGTAAAATCGCCCTGAAAATGGGGGGTGATGGTTTTCTGATGTTGCATGGGATTTAAACAAAAAAAAGTAGCTTAATGGAACCTAATTTTTCATGGTGGCCCCGAAAATTGAGCAGGACAAATGATGGTTTACCTGCAAATGCGTTATATTCAAAGCCTCACAAAAGGTACTCATAGCCGCCTTTGACATGAGAATTTCACATAATTTCATTCGCAAAAAAAATATAATTTATCCATTTATCCACGGGATTTATGGAAACTTATGGGGTTAATGATGCATCCAGTCATTATGGTTTTTAATCCCCATAACAGCCCCATTTCATGGTGTAAATATCATTTTACGCGTGAATAGTTAAACCCAAACATGTGATATATCCCATCCTATATCGTCCCAATCATCGATGGCTAATCCCCCATTCATGTTAATCGTGAACCCATCGCATTTTGGATCGTCAAATCCATCGTCTGCGATGCATAGCTATTGAAAATGGCAATTTGTACTTGATTTAATGGGTAAATCCACTATAAATTTCCTTTTTCAATAGCTATACTAGAGGCTAACTGTTTACCAGAGGCTAAATCCACCATTTTTCCGCTTCATTGGAGCTTCCAACTGTTCACCTTGCCTCCAGGAGACCGCCGCTGAGGCCCCGCCGGCGGAGGCGACCGAGGCTCCGCCGGCGACCCCGGAGCCGGCGCAAGCTCCGCCGCAGGAGGCGCCGCCGGCGCCGCCACAGGAGGCCGGGTACGGTGGATGACCTGTAAAAGTGATGGAAAGATGGGGACTTTGAACCTGGCTTCACCAAAAATGATGGTTGATTTGGTTGAAGCAGCAAAACATGAGGTTAAAAATGAGGTTTTAAGCAAGTAAGATGATAGTTGTACATTGAGATTGATTTTGAATGTAAGGATTGTAAAACTATATCAGTTTCAACGCGTTTTGGATCGGGAGACGGAAACGAAAAACATCTCCATGGGATGGATTGGTGAGTGTTGGATTATGTTAGTTACCCCATTATGTGTTTTTTTCCCACCATAAACCCAACAGTTATATTGGTGTTTGGTGTTCTGTCTGCCTACTAACATATAAATCAACCATCAGAATGTTTGTTGGTTAAATCCAAATTGTCGTTCGGTAGATCACCAGTTCATCTTGTTAATATCTAATATTTTGTTTTAACTGATTCAGTCAGCATGTTTGATGGAAAGACTCACACTTTGAATGGCCTTAAATGGCCACACGTCGACAATGTTTGCTGCTGAGCTGCAGCAGAGCTGGTAAAATTCGCTTAAATCAGGTTAAATCCCATTCAATCCCATCGGCATTGGCATTGAAAACCCTTCCGATTTGTCCCATTCCCAAGGGTCCCAACTACCTGGATCCAGATCTTAGGTGCTTAAACTCCATGTCACGCCAGGTGGCAGAGGTGCCAGCTGAAGCTACAGAAGCCACGCCTGAGGCCGGAATCCAAATCGTGGTGAGTTGGGATGCTGCATTTTTTTTCGGGAAGTTGATGTGAGTTAATGGGATTGAATGGGATTGAAATGGCCAAGTTGGTGAACATAACTCCATTAACTATGGTGTACGGAAATTATAGCGTATAGTTGAGGGTGATACTAAGCCAACTTATAACTGGGGCGGGATTGATATTGGGACTTGATTCGGATGTTGGGATTTAAGAGTTCAATACTGGTGGAAGGCCATATTCAGAGGAAACAATGTGGCTAAACAGCAGGAAATCGAATGGCATGTTTGGAGAATATCACAACCAATTATGTGGGATACTTAATGTGACATATACTAATATACTGGGAATGGATATGAATTGGGTTTTGAGCAACCATCTACGGTGTATAAATAATTATAAATATATATATATATAGACATACACACAGTATTTCATAACTATATATATACACATATAATCTGTACGTGACAGGGATATACCATGAGATAATATCTAAGTTATGGTGATATAACTAACAACATGGGGACATTTTATGGGACATTTTATCGTATATAGAAGCAGCATTAACCAGCAATTGTTTTTTTTGGGGGGTGCTTGAAAGTGGGCGATTGCCTAACTGAGTCAAATTGTGACGCATTCTGTGTTGCATTTGTTGTTCAGGATAGCATTGTGGCTCAGGGTTGCTGGCTTCCTGTCATGCACATTGTATGCAGATTCAGGATTGAGTTAAAAAACCTACCGTCGCTTCACAAGTCCTGAGGGAAAAACAAAATAATGGTGTTAACATTGTGTTATGTTTAGTTTATATCCCTTCATGCAACGGAAAACATTAAACAACTGATTTGTAAGTGATGTCACCCATTTTTTTCTAAATTTTACTCACAAAAAGCGATCCTTGATATGAAGTGAGCCATATTTTTATATATAGCCCATATATATATAGTATGTATATATATATAGTATGTATATATATATATAGTATGTATATATATATATAGTATGTATATATATATATAGTATGTGTATATATATAGATATACCATTATATGATATATGGTCATGAGGGTTTTCACCACCGGGCTCAACCATGGCTCGACCCAGGCGCAGCCAGCGGATCCGCCCACAGAGGTCGCTGCCGAGACACCCGCGGAGGCGGAGGCGGAAGAGGAGGGGCGCGCCTGGGGAAGTGAAGCACATCAAATGTGGGAAATCTACCATCTGATCATCTGGTTATCTAACATAGACATGGAAAGATCCACCATTTTTAAGAACGGTATACCATCTATTTCTATGGGCCATTTTCCATGGCTATGTTAAATAACCAGATGGTATGTATAATATAATCCCCCATTACATCCCCATAAAAATCCATGAAGCTCCACTAAAGTCCATGAAACTCCATGAAAATCTCTATGATACTTGGTGGCTCATCCCACTTACTAACTAGGTTATATCCCTGGTTTTAAGTGGGATAAGTAGGGTTAATCCACTTACAACTGGGGTTATAACCTATTTACTAAGTGGGATGAACCACCAAGTAGGGAAAGTCAAGGGACAAAATGGATAATATGATTTAATAAGATGTAATGGCAGTGATAATGGGATTGAATGATTTCATGTGTAGGCTCTGCAACATGTGCGCAACATGCCAAACCAAGTTGCTCAAGCATAATGCTCAGAGCACATTTCAGAGTCACAACTCGCACTTGTTGTGACCGGTATATCGTTTTCTGCACTGCCGCCTATCAGTCAAGTTGACTGTTCACGAACGATTATGGGCTTTTGCCAGCCCAGAGCAGCCAACCCCCATCAATAAATTAGTTGATTATAGATTATTATTTCTTCATAGAAGATCATATCTTCATGTTTCCCATTAGATCCGTTGTTTTTGTTTTTGATTTTACTCATTATCTCATCCATAATAATAGTAATATCTTATGTATTCCCACAGTTATATCTTTACCTAAACGCAATCAACTCTCAAAGGTTAAACATGTATATCTTCCACTCAACGCCCTTTAGATATCTTACAGTTTTGGTCGTTTACCAATTATAAATGGTTATAAGATGTGTTAACTGCTTATTTCTATGGGATTATACATTCTATATCATTCCATTATGGGGTTATTTCAATACTTGCAACTGGTATTTCGGGCCATAACTGTACCTGGTTGGTGGTTTGGAACATGGCTTTTATTTTTCCATTCAGTTGGGAATGGAAAAATCACCCCAACTGACTTTCACTCCATCATTTTTCAGAGGGGTAGGTATGCCACCAACCAGATGATTATTCACCATCATTAACCATCATCATAACCATTATTATTAACCATTCATATTAACCATATAATAACCATATAATAACCATTAGATCTCATTGGATCGTATCCCAGCTGCAGGACCCAGCAGCTGCACTGGGAATCGCCAGACTCTCAGGGACTGATCAGAGCAGTTCGTGGGACCGGCGGCAAGGAATCAATGGCCATGCAACAGGAACCATTGGTTAACCATTAATACCAGTGGTTACCCTCTGGTTATGTCAAAATAGCTACTGAAAATGACCATAGAAATAGTGGATTTACCCATTAAAAATGGTGGATCTTTCCATAGCTATGTTAAATTACCAGAGGGTAATGGTTAATGGTTGATGATGGTTAATCATTGGTATATAATCACTGGTCATTTCAGGAACCGATTGATTGGAGGTAACGATTCCATAAAAAAGCCTATTTTTTAGGCCTAAATTTCAGGGAGTATTGAATATTCCCACAAAATATGCCCAGAAATATGCTACTAACGTACCTCCATTTTAGGATCCTGAAGATCTCCCATTGAACTAATCTGGGGATATCATATTCTGATATCATGATGAATGATGATCCAATCTGAATGAGTTGCACTATGATCTCTGGGGATATCATAGGACTGATGGCCTCAGTGCGACTCTGGAATGATAGGAATTGTGGGGGAAGAAGCCTTCGATGGCTCAAGATGCTCATTTCACCGTTGCTGAAGCCGTTCTTCCGAACCTCACAAAGACCTCACAATAGATGGTGACGTAGACCTTTTTGAAGGCAACCACACCACAAGCTCTACATTCCAAAATTGTCATTTCGGAATAACAGAAGCTCCCCGAAACCATATAGTGGATTGAGTGGTTGCCATAGATTTCAACAACCCACATGGCCAAGTTAGCCATTCCACTCCAAAATTGTCTTTTAATGAGACTTTTTTGAGTTTCACCGGTGTCTGTGAGAGGCAGAGGTCGCCCATCTTCTCAGCACCCCCTGTCATCTCCCATCCCTTGTCTCCCATAGATACACAGGCCAAGTCGCACTCCATGACGGATTAGGATGGATTAGGTACTTGGTTGAGCTGGATTTTCTGGAAAGTGGCGTTCTTGGGGCACTTTCTGGGAGTGTCACTGGTAGTCATAGGCTCAGTGACAGCAGACGCTGGAGGCCAGGTAGGAGAGATAACTTGCGCAGCGCTTGGCGGACGAATCAGGGTGGATCGCGGGCGGCTTCATCATAGCACTCCACACGCGGGCGACGTATGTAAGCCCCACAGGTGGAACATGGATGTTACCCTCTGGTAAACTAACATAGCTATAGAAAATCACCATTTTCAATGGGAAAATCCACTATAAATGGCCATTTTCAATAGCTACGTTAAATTACCAGAGGGGAATTAGTTTTGTTCAGATTTTGTTCCAAGAACAGAAGGCTCAAGCGGTTTTCGGTTTCCCTCCTTTGGTTCGCAGATAAACACAGATAGTCACATATGTGTATGGGTCAATACCTATAGATACATTTTTAGTGGGATGAACATCCATTTACCAGCTACTTTGATGTTCATCAGGGGTACAAGGTTTTGACCCATCCCCACATATGTGTATGTATATGTTTTCATATTCTTATATATGTTGTATGTGTTTTAGATTATGCATCATTACTTGATCATCCTAGCAGATCCGAGTGAATCATGGCCCAATCGCAAACATGGCCTGGATTTCCAGATATTCCAAAAAGGCATATGACCTCCAACAAAGATAGAATGTTGTTGAAGTATCAATGTGTTCACTATGGGCCATGGCTAGCTATGTTAAATAACCAGATGGTATATATCTGGTTGGTGGTTTCAAACATGACTGTTATTTTCCATAGTATATGGGATCCCATCCTTCCCATTGACTTTCATATTTTCCAGAGGGGTTGAAACCACCAACCAGGTGTTGTTGAATTATCAATGTGTTCACTATAGGATGTATCATATTTTACATCATTGTTTTATCGTTACCGTATTAATCGATGATTAAATCATGTGTGATGTTATACAAAACTACTATATACTTGTTTATTCCTTGCCATTTGCAGCTCCTCACCTCAGGCCGAAAAAAACTGAGAGTAATAGTGATTATTAATAGCAATAGTAGTTGTACCACATGCAAACCATGTCAAATTAGCAGCAACTATTGCAGTGGTATTTACCATTAGTAGTAATAGTACTTGCATACCATGAAGCTAAGTCATCTAAACATTGCACCATGATGTTTATATATATAATATTTAATATATATATATATGTATATAGTCGTTCTACATAGGATAACTGCACCATAATATCAGTCATTAGTAATTACACCATTACAAAACCATTATACATAGAATACTGCCATGGTATAATGCCATAGAATATAACCATACTATAGCCATTATACATTATATTATACATGATATAACCATGATATAACCGTTATTTCTGGACATTTCTGCTACGTCAATGCCATCGAAAAAACCAAAAAGGCCGAGCTGGAACGCCTGGCTGTCAGCCTCGGCTGCACGCAGACGGCGCTGCTGCAGGCGGTTGATCTAGCAACGGGAGAGGTTAGGCACACATTCTGTGGAACTAAAAGATTGGGAGGTGTTACCCTCTGGCAATTTAACATGAACATGGCCATTTATAGTGGATTTACCCATTAAACATAATAATTTGCCATAGCTATGTTAGTTTACCAGAGGGTAGCTATATATGTCAATGAAATAGATATGTCAAATGTATTTATATAGCTACTATAATTGGGATATATATCAGATTGAGATATCGTGGGATGATATGCAGATATTTTGGAGATCTTGCGATTTGATTCGGGAATGGGAGATGTCAAGCTCCTGCATTTGTTTGAGGACATTGCTATGAAACATAGTGAATGAAAATGTTTTATTTTAAGGATGGGAAAGTGTGGGATAATCAATGATGATTTTTGATTTTACATTCAGCAATACGGATGATTAAACTTGATTTCACGAGTTAACATGTCAAGATCATTGTTGATAGTGTGATCAACAGAAACGGGGATAACAATAATATGATGTGTGTGTGTCAAAATAGAGGATGAGGCTTCAATCCATGAGATGTTGGGCTACCCTAATTCCAGGCAAACCCATATATATATATATATACACATAGCTAACATCATGCCCCCCCTCAAGAAGAAATGCGTTTGGTATTGGAATTACTCATATTGTGGTCTCATATATGCCATGCAGAAATGCATTATAACTTGGTTATGAACCCCTTTAAAAAAAACAAAAAAACATTCGATGCACATTGAAGTGGTGAGCTGTTTGGCGAATCATCCTGCACAGGATTGCCTCAACACCAACCTAAATGAATGTTTTCAGGTCATGTATCGTTCTGTTTTTTCTTTACACTCATGATATGCTTGATTCATGTGTTATGTTCTGTCTTCAGGATTTAGGGTGTTTCAGGTTCGCTGTTGTTATATTGATGTTATGTCAATTGTATAGCTGTATTATACCAATAGAAAATACCTCGACTCTCACTGTTCACAGGCTGCTCTTCCAGGTTTGTATTTTCGACGTGTACATTTTATGTTGACGCAGGTTTGACAGTAAGGCAGGATTTGCTCGTAGACCCTGGTAATGTCTAGCAGTCTAGCACTAAACCTTCCGTATTTGGGGTGCAATGAGGTTTTCACCAAACCCGTGTAAACTCAGCATTTTGTTCTGGCGCCCTTGGCATTCTCATGTTTTATGTTGTATGAATTCGTTCTATATAACTCTATATTATATATATATATAGTCAGTAGCTGGTTGGTGGTTTGGAACATGTTTCATTTTTTCCATATATTGGGAATAATCATCCCAATTGACTTTCATATTTTTCAGAGGGGTTGAAACCACCAACCAGGTAGTAGTTAAACCCAACAAACGTTGTGACTGGTGGTGTGTCCGATCCAATGTTTGCTAAGCAAATCAGACCCCCCCTGAAGGTGACCCGTTGACCCCTGATTTCCATAAAGCAACACGGCTTCACCTGAAAAATGGTGAGAATTCTGCAGTATCCCCCATACAATGGTTGACTACATACCCTCTGGTAAACGTTGACATAACTATACGGAAAAACACCATTTTTAATTGGTAAATCCAAGATTTCTATGGCCATTTTTCAATAGCAAACTGTTAGTTTACCAGAGGGTACCACAATTGGTTGGTTCAAGGTCCCGTGATATCCCACCTTCGTCAAATTCCAGTTGTTATCTTCTTTATCACCCTGTATATCAGCTAATTGAAGGTTAAAATCCGGAGTTTGATTCATTCATATCGCCATTAGACCATCGTGAGAACAGCAAATCTACGTAAAATCACCGTCTTGATTGCTTTAATCATTTCATCCTCACCAAAACTCCATTCAGGCCACCACTGAATCCGCAAAAACACGATGTTTGCGCATGGAATCGAAGTTGAAACATGGTCGAGCTTTAAAACCTCATCTGGTTGGTGGCTTGGAACATTTTTATTTTTTCCATTCAGTTGGGAATGTCATCATCCCAACTGACGAACTCATATTTTTCAGAGGGGTAGGTATACCACCAAGCAGATTATTATTAACCATTAACCATCATTAACCAGCATCATAACCATTAATATTAACCATATATTAACAGTATATTCCCAACCAATGGTAGGTAGGTCAACCACCAACCAGTCATGTTCCCATGCCTCTTCGCTTGGATGGCCATTGGTTCCCCCATCGGCCCCAGGCTGCGGAGATTGATGCCAGCGTGGTGGCAGAACTGCCTGAGGAAAGCCGGGGGCAGGTCGGGGCAGGTCGCTTTTGGAGGTGGAAAATCACCAGTTTTAATAGGTAAATGATCCATAAATAGCTATAGTAAATGATCTATAAATGGTAGCTGGTGACTTAACATAGCTATAGGTAAATTATCTATAAATGGTCCGTTTTAAATCTCTATGCTAAGTTACCAGAGGGTATACAAAGAGAGAAGAATTGGTTGGGGAGTTCAGATAGCACTGGGATCAGCAGTTTTCAGAATGATAGCACTATGTGTCATGATATTTCCTCATGGGCTAGTTGACTGACCTCTTTTTAGAGTACTGTATATAGTTGGGAAGAATTGGAAGGACAGAGATCATATTTGGAGGTGAATATTGACCAGGGATTTGACTTATAATTTGGTAAACTGTTGAGTTTACGGGGAATATGAGTGAAGCAACGTAGGGAATGGGAGCATGATCCAATCCACAACTATATCAACAATCATCCCATTCCCCCATTCCCTACATTCAACATCAGTAAGATTAAGTGGAGGTATGTGAAATTACCGAACTAAGTTGAAAATTATAGCTGGGAATATCATCTATACATGTGGGATGGATCTATAGTAACTATAGTCCTGGATACCCCCTATAAACCGAGATAAGGACTGGTTGGGGGTGTGTCACATATACGTACATAATATATATATTGTATAATATATATATAATATATGTTTTTAATGTAATATATATATATATACATCAATATGTATATATATATATTACATTATTTTAAAAATAATAGATTTTGGTAGTAAGATGCCATGTGGTACCAGGAGTTGATGGGTTTCAGTTGGTTCATAACTACGCGAACTAGGGATTTATGACTGGGGGAGTCTCAGGGAAGCCTAGCAGCAATCAGGTCCACTTGTACTTGGGCTAAAGCAGCAAGTGGATGCGCAACACAACAGGTGGTTGGTGTAAATACTGAAGAAACCGAACATGGAAACCTAGGTTTAGCGCTTTTTGGACCTATGGGGGTTTAATGGGGATATCCTCTCAAATCAATCTCAATTAATCCTAATTCATGGGGATGTAATATGATTTCATAGGGGTTCACTCAGCGGTTACCATGTCGACGATGTAAGTGGAGGATTTGGGGCACTATCACTGCACATCAGGTGTGCTTCAATGCATACATCCATTATTTGAGATGGCATCTACCATGGCATCAGAACATGCTGCAGATAGGATGCCTTAGCGAAGGTCGTGTGCTGTGAATGAAACAAGACAACATCGATGCAATGCCGTTTCATGCCATGAGAACCAGTGTATCATATTCCTTGATCCAATCAATGGTACCTATAGTTATCATGACTGTAGCTCAGTTTACAGCTCAAGCTATTTATACATAGCCATGATTGGGCAAGTAATATGGTCGGGTATATCCCATTGTATCTCTCCATTGGTTTGTTCTATCCCCATTACTGTACATCCCCGAAAATCATAGGTTGGACATATTTAGACGGACTAAATTTCCCTTCAAATATCGTAATATGTTGGTTATTACATCTGGGTAAATATCCCATGATGTATTATATATATATTACCCATCAAAAATATCCTATATAGACACCTCACATGGCATCATCCCGTCACAAAAAAGCGGCCAGGACATGCGCGGCGCAGTGGTCATGGCTACCCTCTCACAGGTGGGTGAAGTGCGGGAAAAAACATCGAAGAGCATGGATCTTCTTGGGGGCACCATGGGGGTATCATGATTTTATTCATGTTTTTTACTAGGTTAACGGCCCGCAAATGGGAAAATGAATGAAACATGATGCTTTTAAGCCATGAAACTTGAGAATATGCCTATTTTTTGTCCCAATTTCTGTGAATGAAATCTGTCAGAATATCTAGTTTGGTTGCTTCAATCGCCAATATATCCCCATGCAAATTTTCTGGTTTACGGCATATTTTTTGTAAGTAAGAAGTCTTCATTTTGCTTTGTGATATACAACTTGTTGTTTCATGATTCACTGGTGATGTTTTTGTTTTTGATGGTTAAATCCCACTCATCTCATGATCTTTGTCTTCGATGAAGACCAATTCAAAACAGGATTGATATGGTGAGATCTATGGATTTCCTATGGTTTTCCTATGGTTTTCCTATGAATTTCCATGGTACTTAGGGTACCACATCGCCATCACCACAGGTCAACGTGGACCACCTCCGTCGCCCACGCAGCGCAACCAGCGGCACCGGTTCTGCCGGTGCCACCGGCGCTGGCGCCGGAGCCACTGGGGGTGCAGCGGCAGATCCAGGCGGGTCCTGGTGAGTTGTCCCATGAGATGATGCTGTCAATGCTGTCGACTACTCTCTGGTAAACTAACATAGCTATTGAAAATGGCCATCTATAGTGGATTTACCCATTAAAAATGGTGATTTTCCATAGCTATGTTAGTTTACCAGAGGGTACTGTATCATTGACTGTATTATGACTCATTGGTGGGATTTTAATGGAATATATATGGGATTTCATGGGATTTCATGGGATTTTAGAGATACCCTATCTGGTTGGTGCTTTGGAACATGTGTTATTTTTCCCATCATATTGGGAATGTCATCATCCCAACTGACGAAGTCCAGATTTTTTTTCAGAGGGGTAGGTATACCACCAACCAGATATGATCAACTATTATTATCAACCATTATGAACCATTACTTATATATATAATGGTTCATGATGTCCATTGTATAGTTATATATATATACATTATAGTTATTGTATAATTATACTCTCTGCACATGGTCTCCACGTGGCTTCGAGGCTTCGAGGAGATCGACGCCTCGGTCTTGGAAGCGCTGCCACCCGAGATCCGCGCAGAGGTGGGGCAGATGTTGCTGTCACCCGTTGTAGATGGAGGGGCTTTGAAGGGGTCAAACACTGGAGAAATCCGTCTGAAACTTGGGGATTTGCTGGGATTTCCTGGGTTTTTGGAGGGGTTTTGCTGGGATTTCATGGGGATGAATGGAGGTTTAGCCCATAATTTTAATGGAATGTAATGGGGGATATACCCTCCAGTAAATTAACATAGACCCTGGCAGATGGGGGCTGGAAGACTAGTTTCCAATAGAAATTGATTGTTTTCAGGGTCTACGTTAATTTATCAGAGGGTAATGAATATATAATGGGAGAATCCTCTGCTGCTCCGGGCCTTCAGTGTTGTCAATCCGGTGTCCTGAGATTGACCATGTGATCGGAAATACAAAGAAATCTGGACCAAGGGGAAGTTGGCAGCCCTTCAGGCAGTTTGTCGCAGAACGGCAGGAATCTGTCACATTGACGACTCGGCTGAAGTGTTTCGAGAACGCTGGAAGATGGAGAATTTTGAGTTTCAATGAAGAATTTTACCTTCTGGTGATTTGGTACATAGCTATATATAGAAACCATGGCCCATATAGATAGATTATTAGAATTTAAAATAATGATTTGGTAAACTGGTGATTTTTCAGCTCTCTACGTTAACGTTAAATAACCAGAAGGAAAACTCTAAAACTTGGGATATAACCGTGCACGCCATGATTTATGAAAGAACATTTGGGACTTCACATGATTTAACTTAAACCAAAATTGAAGGATCTAATCATGAATAGCAGATTGTTGATCCAACCTATCTGAAGTACATGATAGATACATGATAGCCACACAGAGGGGAAATTGGTGTTTTTGCGTGTTTACTTTTCAATTTTCCCTCCTTGTATGGGGTGTTGGGAGCAACCCTGATCAACAGTGCTACTGGGTCGAGCATTCACCTGGAATGGACCGGGTTTGGCGTCCTTATATTTGAATGGAAAATAGGGCACCCCTAAATCCACTGGTTTATCATAATGTCCCCTTTGGGGGGGTATACCCCAGTTTCAGAACAAAACCCAATTATTAATTATTGGTAATTTGCACGTGTTGTTGCTGGTTACATTCATATCACCGTTTCAGTGTGCTCTTTGGCCCAGTTTGGCCCATGCCCATACCTTTGTTGGTGGCAACGCCAAAATGTGTCTGTGCTTGTCTCCGCTATACTGTATCTCCCTTTTTGTTGGTTGACACATGACCTTATAATTTCTTCAAACAATCCCTATCAATAACCAATTGTCGTTATCATTACTATTTTCACTGTTGTAAATATGGGTATCAATATTTTACTATTACTAAATTACTATTCCTCTTACTGATATGTTTGGTGAAAGATGGTGACATGAATTATGAATATGGTCTTTGGAAAATACATTCTTCATTGGTACCGCAGGTCATGGCAGAGGAGCAACGCCGTCGGGAGCAGGCCGTGCCTTGGCTTCACGCATAAGTCGAATCGCGGTAATGGGCCTCTAACTGGGGGTATCTAATTCCATAGCTGGAGGTATAAGTGGATTTATAGGTGGTAAAGGGCCCTAACTGTCGAAGACGCGCTGCGTTTTAGGTGGCTTCAGGTCACACAACCCGAAGGGCAAGCGGCTGTTGCCGACGAAGCGGCTGGCGAACGGACAGGTGCACTCCTTGAATCGAGACCGGGCAGGGTACAAACATGACATGTTTTGAGCCTGCCACGCACACCATGTTTTGGAGACGCTGGCGGGGCAGAAAGCCGCACAGAATGGTGAAGGTCAAGGCCACAGTGAACGCGGATCACTAGATGGATAGATAAGATAGACAGATAGATACGCAAATACACAGGCACGCAGAAAGAGGAGATCCAGGATGCACGCTTGATGCCAGCAGCACTACATGGGGGGGCTAATGAGAATTAATCAGCCAAAATGTGCATCAATCCAACTCAACCCACAATATTTCAATTGATCTATAGCTAACAAAGTTTCGGCAACAATTGTGTTTTAACCAACGAACAAATAGGATGGAACCTAATTAGCAAGAATATGGATTTAACGGGCAAACATGATAATGTAGCAGGGGAGACAAGGAAATTCAACTGGTAGAAGTAAGAACATTTAGCTTTAACATGCTTTAACCTTAAATTATTGCTATAATACACCGGCATTTTGTCCAAACATGCAATTTAAGATGTTGCCTGTACGAACTAAAGCCGTACATCCAAAAGGTCTCGTGCATCCATCGAGCCATCCACTTTTATCCTGAAGTCACTTCAGCCGGTCATGCATATCCCCATTATTGTATGTGTTGTTTCCTTAGCTTTGCTGGTGGTTCTCTCACCATCTTCGTTACTTAGATGGGACATATATCAGGCACCAGTGGATGTCTCCCCTAGGCTTACTTTGCGCCCGTTGATAGATGCGTTTCCCAGGCAAAGATTGGCGTTTCCAGATGCCAATCCTCCAATCCAGTATTTCCATCCCTACTATATGAAATGCCCTCCCCAATCAAATTATGGCAATGGACAATCTTCCATTTATATCCGTTTGTACATGTATATGTATATCATATTGTATAATCATGTGTATCCATTTGGAGAGGACCTGTCCGACCAGAAAATCGGGCTTTAGATTGCCATCTCTGATTATCCGGGTGCATCCAAGACAATGTGGGATCCACCCAAAAATCGACATGGCGGCAATAAATGTCATCTTATATAAGTATGGTCCTGCATAGTACCGCATGATTTATCTCATTTCATATTGTCCATTGATAGCCCATTGTTGTCCCGATGTTATCCTGTTGGTATCGACTTTCTGGCCCACAATTATCACCAGAATTATCATGAATTATCTCACTTGCTCATACTTCACCCCATAATACTTCACAACTATCTCAACCATCTCATGTTATCCATTATTATGCAATGTTTATTCCATACTTTTCTCCTTGTCCTCCCCAGGTTATCCCATTGCTATTCCACTTTCGATGAAGCCTCCGCTAATTTGTCACAACGAAGCCATGACACATAGAAATAGATGATACAAATGATGATTCACCTCTTAAAACATGGTTATTTTCAGTTTGGGACGTCAAATTACCAGAGGATAAGATTCACAGCTCTGCCGCCTTGAACGCTCATTCCTCTGCCTCACTCAGGAACGCGCTGCACGCGCTGCAGCGCAGACAGCCGCACAGGTGGGCACGATCATCAGGGTCGAAATGTTGGTACCAACTGAGCCACGAATACAAGATCAATGGGTTGGTTTAAGGGAAAATCTACAGCAAACCCTGGTTTTTCCCAGCAAATATGGTGGTTTCCTGTAGATTTTCCCTTAAACCTATCCAATGAAAATACCGTTCAATGGTTGACCATGTGTCCAGAAGGATGACATGGCAACGCTGGCGCCGCAGATCGGGGACCGGATCTTGGTGCTGAAGGATCCCTGGCTCACATGGATTTTGACGGGCAAGAAAACCATGGAGATCCGTGGCGCGCTGTAAGCCGGGCCTCGTTTGGCTCGGCCAAGGTGGACACATCTATGGGCGGGTGCACATCGCAAATGTCGCCCTGATGACCGAAGCAGAGTTCTGGTCTTGCGCAAATGCTTACCTCTGGCTGGAATACCGCTCGCCTCCATACTGCAAGCTGTGGATTGGTTATAGGGACTTATGCTACCTCATTTATTGAGGATTAAATATAAACTTATAGTAGAAAAACCGATCAACCAACTTTTATAGAAAATCGAATAGAACTACAGATTTAGATCCCAGATGATCCTAGGCTTGGGGTTGAACATGGGCCCAGTAAGGGAAGACAATCCCGGAATTGCTCCAAAAAAAACAAGAGTTTAATTAGGGCTAATGAGAAATTATGCCATCAATTTTTGGCACTTCAGACAGCAACACCAACAGCCACAAGAATTACAGCCATGATGGCAGTCACAATGTCAATGACAAGACTTCTGGCGGTTGCTGATCGAGCTAGTCATGCTGATTTATCTCAGTTCAGCCAGGAGTGGGAGACGAGGAGCACACCTGAAACACCAGGGATGAGTTTTAGTTTGAGTTCTTAGCATTGGGATATGATGGGATAATGGAATATCTATGCAAGCAACATGTTTTGGGAATTTTGAGGTTGAAACCATGAAATTTGGATACAAAATGACCATTGCTCGAACTTGGGTACCTCAAAGATGGGTTGATTGTTTCTAAACATCACCACAATGTGGATGGGGTCAACTTGTCTTAAGTCTTTGACCCATTTCCAAATATGAATTGTCCTTGTTTTTACTCTTAAATCAAATGGGGTCACGGGAAAATTTCCCAATGTTTGCATGATCCCTTCCCCCAAAGAGATATAGACATGAGCAAGAGTCTGAACTCTCCGTGTAGGAGGTATGTATTCGAGCGATTTATCTTGTAAAAATATGCATCTTGATATGTCAAACAATATAGTGAAGTCCCAAAAACGATAACACGGGAATCAGTTCATGTGTGAAAGCATGCTGGGATGTGAAGGGGTGGTGTACATGACATAATGGTGGATACCTGTTCTAGAAGCATCTAGATCATCTAGGCTCTCAGTTGTGGGGTATACGTCATGCCCAGCTCACACAACGGAAGATGTGCAAAAGTATGCTGACACCCTTGATCCTGGCCAATTTCTTTATTTCTGATTATTGCAAACAGTTCTATATCCAAGCACGTATTGCTACAGTATGTGGTAACTAGCTGGATTTGGATGCTCTTTTTGTCTCGCCATTGTTCAAGCCATCCGGATGAGCCTTTTGTATTTTCCCGCTTTCATGCAAGCATTGACGATGACAACAGGCCTCCTTTCCAACATTCCTTGGTTCATGCCATTTTCCAAAAATGTTTCCCTCTTTGAACGATAACGAAAACGATATCGAAACGATAACCATTTCTTGACAAAATGTCCTTCGCTGATGGATGGCCCAGATGCGAAAAGATTCTTGAGATGGTTCTTTGCCGTTGAATATTATCACTTGCTTATTGCGATCTTTTCGCTGCTATGCATATTCTTTTGCGGCGCTCCATTGCTTTAGCCAATCCTGGTTCATCTCGGGCACACCTGCA
>Ga0126342_10000265_pt1 | contig 49310 bp, 44 predicted proteins | sample Cyp1metagenome_FD_92528 | JGI IMG/M metagenome (GOLD analysis project Ga0126342, IMG submission 92528) | Coral microbial communities from Lord Howe Island, Old Settlement Bay, Australia - Cyphastrea 1 metagenome | ecosystem: Host-associated > Invertebrates > Cnidaria > Coral ...
CTGTTGTCGCAATCTGGCATTATTTATTTTATTTTGGACTTCGCTGCATCAGAACCTTCCTCAGAAAGCTTACTTCGCACTGAAATTCACGCTGGATCAACTAATTTTTTCCTGGCAGTTTGTCAGGGATTGTTTTGTGCACGTATGATGCACTCCACAACAAAATTCGCAATGTTGTTTCTGAGCAAGTGTGTGTGTCCTCTGAAGTTCAAACCGAAGGCCCATCCCAAGCCTGAAACATGAAAACCACGGCACTTGGCATGTGATATCCCATAGTTATCCATTGTTTTTTGTGCACACATGTGTTCTTTTTCTGGGCGCCGACACTCCCTGAAGCCAGGGGGAGGACTTCCAGGAGCGAAGCTGGGGCTGGGATTCACCAAGGTCGGAGGTACCAAAGTCAAAAATCCACCATTTGTTGAATGAAAAATCATGTTCAAACCTGAATGGTTATGTTTGTTGAATGTTTGTAGGTTTGAACCTTACAATATTTATTCATGATGTTTAGGTTTTCTTAACTGATGTTTATGATTTTTTTGTGCCGTTTGGTTGACTTACGTCTCGATTTTCTGCTATGAATGGAAATGGAGTACTATCATGTTCTACCAAGAAGCACTTTTGAAAGCTAGTGTTGGCCATGATTTGAATTAAAGATTGTATCTACCATATTGATCAACCAAGGGTTTATTCAGCCATGAGTCCTCTGCTTTGCTTGGACCGTAGCCAGGACGACGACGAAAACCTCTGGGGCTACTCTGGCAGCGTCATTTTTTGGTCTTCCCACTGCATAGTTCATGATACACATATGATACACTGTCATTTTCTATGTGGATTAGACAATGATACACGCATAGTTCATGATGATCATCAATCCATTGTCTAGCTGTTGTTATTGCTTTGTGGTAGTTGACCGATCTCAGGGTCTTCTTTTTGCCCATTGCTGCTATTGTCCCGCTGTTGTGGGTTGGAGTTTTGTTCAGATATTCACAAAAAATAAACGAATCATACTCAAGAGTGTATACGTTTTTGCATACCTCTATACCTTTGGCCCTGTATTCTCATCCATGATGTATCCTTTGGTAGTCATGATGAAACCATTCTCAGTCTCAACAAGGAACTCATTGTTTTTTTTTTAATGTTTAAATGACCATAAGAAATTGCCCAGTGCTATGTTGCATGACCAGGGCGGAAATGGTGCTGATCCCTGGGACTTCTCTGTTTCACCATTGCAGCGATGATCATATTATGGACTGCTGGGCTTCATGTTCAAGAATTTCCATATATATATCATATATATATATTATACTATATTATATTATCTTATCTTATTTTATTATATTATATTTTATTATATTATATCATATTATATCATATTATATTATATTACATATATATTATATTATATATATGTTATGTAATATATGTTATGTAATATATAGTAATCATGTAATCCCCACACAGATAGAAAAGTGAATTACTAGGATTTTGGAAGGATGTTTACCTTTCTATTTTTTTTTGAGGTTGCTATACCATTTATACCCGTTAATCACCTTAAGGTTCCAGTGCAATCTTATTTATATTATATTATGACATTTACTCTACATATATTTACAGTGTTTCATAGTTGCCAATAGCTACCAACTGGTGCAGGATTTCTTCCACAGTATTTCCACATTCATCCCTTATGCGTGATATTTCATGATATTTCATGATATTTCATGATATTTCATGATATTTCATGAAATATCATGATATATATATATTGTATATATATATTGTATATACAATATATATATAGTATATATATATATATCATCCCTTATACTATGATTCAATATAATTTAAATATCCCATATCATCATGACATATTTCCACCTTCAAACATCTGTGGCGAGACCGAGGCTGGCTGATTCTGCTGCGCAGCTCGGCTCAGCTGGTGCTGGTGCAGCCGAACCGGCTAGCGCTTCCCGAGCTTCGTTGGGGGACACGGCAGCGGGGGTGGGATCCAGACATAGGTGGGAAAAACATAGGAAAACCATAGGAAAATGTAGGGAATCCAAAAGCAATTTGCGTAGGCTTTCAGAATTTCGAGCTTTGTGAAGTTTGAATTCACCATGATATCTTTTCCAGATCGAAGGTGATCTAAGCTGGACATGAACAGAAACCCATTTATCATTTGTAGATGCTTTTACTACAGAAAGGCACGGGTTTTGCCTGTACTCATTGCCATCTGTGAAGCGAGTATGACTTCTTGAAAGATCCTTTTGAATAACTTGAATAACTCTTTGCTGAGGACACTCATGACTGGTATGGATCAAACTTGGATCATCTCGGATGCCTCTCCCGCTATCCCGCCACAAAGATCAAACATCCACTGAGTGAATCCCATGCCGAATCCGCTGAATTCACTATCCGGAAGTTACCCAATTTCTTGTTTTATTTGGATGTTTAAGAAAAGATCTGAGGGCTACATAGCTGCATAAACCTCATGGATAAAACGTTATATGATTTGATGAAAAACTGCATTAAAACGTGCATCTTGGTTTAAAAATTATCAGAACATCACTTTCGACGGCCTTTTCAGATCTTTTATAACAGGTTGGTGGTTTGGAACATTTTTTATTTTTCCATATATTGGGAATATTTAATGATCCCAAATCCCAACTGACTCATATTTTTCAGAGGGGTAGGTCAACCACCAACCAGAGAAACCCGGCCGAGGCGTTGAGCTGGTTGACCCCCAACCAGAGGAGACGCGGCGCATCAAGGGGCCATTCCTGCGCGTGGGGGGCTCCGAGAAAATCGAGTTTTCTCTCGAGGTCCTTAACAAATGGATGGGATTTGATAGGGATTTATAGGGATTACTGGGGATTTTATGGGGATTTTATGGGGGATTTTATGGGGGATTTTATGGGGATTATTGGGGTAAAATACCATACTTATTGGGATTTATGGGGATTTATATGGGATTTATATGGGATCATTTGGGAGTAGTGCACGCTGTAAATCAAATCAGTCGCATACCTTAATGTTGCTGCCTCCAATCCCCATTTCTTCAGCTGACTCCCGTGTTAATATCACAACAGTGTTTCAAAATCCCCATGTTGTGCTGAATGCATTCTGTCCTACTGGAGGAACCACCAATGTCTCTAAAGGACAGAACTCCTATTCCCAGAGTGAAAGGTGCCAGTTCAGGGAGAACTGTCGCACAAAAACTCATTTCTTCAAATCCCAAGTACCTGTCTTATCCTGTCTTATCCTGTCTTATGGGGTTGGCTAAGTCATTTGGATTCTTTAAGCAGTTTGCGAGGTTCTTGACACAGGTTCAAAAGGCTTTCACAGGCTGTTTACGCACCTGTTTTTGCCAATTGCGGCTTGTGATCCTTTTGTATCAAATCGGCAGCTTAGTGGAAGCCTGGTAGAGGAGTTGAAGAGGAACTCTGTGAAAGTTTCAAGTTGAACGCAGAGTTCCACAAAGACCAAGGTTGAACCGTCTACTAAGTGGATGTTCTGAAAATAGATGACTTACATTGATCTATCTACCGACCTTGTTTTTTTTCATATGTTAAACTACCATAACTGGTTGGTGGTTTGGAACATTTTTTATTTTCCATAATATATGGGATAATCCTTCCCATTGACTAATATTTTTCAGAGGGGTAGGTCATCCACCAACCAGATAAAATTGATGAACCCTACGTGGGCATTGTGGTGTCACGAAATGTCGAAAAGCTGTGCCCAGGTCGAGTTGGACGGCGAGAACACCGTGATGCAAGGGACCGCAGTTGGCTGATTTTTTTCCACCTTGGAAAGGCTCAAAAAGATGAAAATGAAAGTTGAGTTCGTTTTTTTTGGTCATGGGCGCCCATTTCCAGCTTGGATTAAAAAAAATCTTGGAATCATTATGAATCATTTGGGAGTGTTTGATGATGTTTGAAGTAGACACAGAAACACACTCCAAATTCCGGGCTCCATCGACCCGATCTTGGCAGCACCCAGGTGTTACATCAGCATGTCAAGGATTGAGCATCTTCATCTACCCTGTCGGGAGGCAGTGGTGATGGGGTGGTATATGACGATATGTTCAGCCCCCAAAAATGATAGGTATTGACCCTCCCGATGTGACCCCGGGCAAGGGGTCCAAAATTGACCCGAACCTCCAGAACAGGTCTTTCTTTAAGGTTGGTTTGAGTATTGCTGCCAAGGGGAGATCACAAGAAGATAGGGTGATGATAGACACACAGTCAGACATTGTATGATACAACATAGTACGTACCATGATACAGCATAGTTTTAATTTCTAACAAGTACGATGAATTACATTGAATTACTGTGACACAGCAGAGTAATGCAGAGTACGTCTTTATCTATATACAATGATTACATATAATCATATATAATTATATATATATATATACATGATTATATAATCACATATATATATATATATAGAGAGACATGATATTTGCATCACACTAAGTCGTACTGGTGACCGCTCATATGATCAAACCAGTTCTGGGGATGGTTTGTTATGGGCAGTGTGCCTGAGCAATAGATATTTGGATCGATATACATCTATATATTGTCATGCAATCGTGTGAGGTCATACATTATATTTATTTATAGCCGCGATCAGCCAGTTCGATATATGAATATCATTTATGTCTATATTATATAATATCAATGCCATACAGTATGTATATGATTTGTATATGTATAGATGTACAGTGATATACATGTGTATTCATCAACAGCTCATGTCCATTGATATCCCGAACCACTAGACATGGCTATCCTGGCCCGATCCTCTGACCAGGCAGCGCTCATTGCCTTCAGCTTAGCGGCGGAGAACGTCTTCCGAGGCGGTGAAGAACGGTGGATCTATAGACCCAATGGTGTTTCTAGATGTTTCTAGATGTTTATATTAATGGTGATTTTCCATGGGATTTATGGTGGTTTAATGGAATCTAAATGAATCTAATGGGATTTACCCTCTGGTTTATAGTGTCCGTCAATTCCAGATGTTGAATGATGTTGGTATGTTTAGAACAACACAATAGAGGAAAAAGCAGGATAACCAACAGCAAACAAGCCACATAATTTGTATATGAATGCGAAGATATGTAAAAGTATCAATACATAGATAGACCACAAACTCCATTTTTTTCAGGTGCCACTGTGCGTGGTTTGAACTTAAGCAATATTTTTGATTCTTAGACAGTCTTACGGTAGTTCGAGAGCCAAACAAGACAGAGAATCGGGCCAACAAGCGCGCACAATGCTTTTGTTTATCTTTTTGCTGTGTGGTTTTTGGCATTAAGTATCATAAATAATCTGCGGGAAACAAAACACAGATGCTCACATGTTCAAGAAACAGTGTTTTTTTTTCGCTAAAATTGGTGACTCACTCAAAACTGTTAGGTTCTCCCATGCTAACTACATACATATTCTCGGGATCCGGGGCTATACTGTAGCAATTGTCCAGCCTCACTTTGGTGTGGCAATGTCCCCATTACAAATCGGCACCACCGACTATAGGAACTCTGGAGGTGAATCTGACTCGACCCCCACGGAAGGTTAGCTCGGAAGGTTTGGTGGACGTCTGACGGAGGGTAGGCGATTTGAGGACTGAGGGCCAATTGCCCGAACGCAACAAGAGAACCAACATGAAACAACTATAGTGGATGTTGAAATAGTGACATATGATCATAATTGATCATATGTTTTTTTCATATTTTGATTGGTACAATAGTCTATCATCCAACTACAAAGGTTCTTTTGCAGTGAAGGTTCTCCTATTGTTTGGGCATAAATGAGGTTGACATCTGAAGCTCCCAAAGTGGACCATCCAACGAGAGCCGGCTCGGCTCCGGCCTCGGCTCATAGCATCCCAGGGAATCTTCGCCGACTTGCTCCTTGGGAAGATCTTAGTTTTGATGTGTCAATTTTGAAGTAAACAAAAATTGTCAGCTTCAAAAGTCATGCGGCCATTTTGAAAAGTGAGATTTATTGTGTTCACCATGTCTCCGTACAGTTAGTTATGACATTGATTGATATTGTATAATATTGTATACAAACGTATACACAATTAATCCCTAAGAAGGCGGGGATGACTAGCTGCATAAATGGTGATATTTCTTTCACAGGCTTTCACAGGGGACATAAGGTCCCGTTGGGTTTTCCAAGTTCTGTGGCTGGCCCAAGCTGTCACCTCTAGTTGAGGAGATTCCCGACGGCTTGTAAGTTGAACGACGATGGGCTTGACTGTGACCCGTTAAACGGCAAAGACGGTCAGGAAGCACCACTGCGAACCCTGACTCTGACAGTGGAGTAAAGGTCTCAGCGGAAAAGAAGATGCTTACATGCGGCCTGCGTTCAACGGCTCGTGTTTATATTGCAATCTCTGAGAAATTGGTGGCAAACCAAGTAACAACTCACAGTGTCTTGCAGGTGTATTGAAATGTATTGGACCAACATGGTGAAATTAGGCCAGTTCTATTGTTGGGTTTCTGACATTGTTTCACCATGACACAACGCCAGTTGTGCAAGTTGGTCATGTCCGAAACAGGGGGCTTGGCCAACAATCCCCAACAATGGTCTTCTTGTGTTTGGACAAACCGATTTGCAGATGACGGAAGTCGCTTCACGAAGTTCACCAACTTGGATTCCAGGAGTTCCAGCCAGTCTACATCCAAAAGCACTTTCCTCCCATTCAATGTGATGGCCTAGTAACATCTAGTAACTAGTACGGCCACGCTGTGACATTGCTTTTTTTTTTGGTTGGCATCTGCATGTTTCGTCTGCCTAGAATCATCTCGATCACGTTAAAACACTTGTAGCCGTCCTGCAGTGGATAAAAACAACTAAAAACATATCCAATGATTTTCCAGACTTGAGGCTGGTCATATTTTTTCTCTCTACTCCAGGATGAGTATATAGTAATATAACGGTAAGTAGAGTATATTATAGTATATTATACTAATATGATTATTATCAACATGCTACAATATATATTATGGGCTGTTTTGATATTATTCAGATACACGTATATACCAATATACTTACCATCAATACATTAATTCCCAGAATGGGATGAAAGAACATTTTACCAGAAGGCCAGCCTTAATGATAGTAAAACCAACAATTTCCCACCAACCACCCTAGTGAATATCCAGCATTTTGCAGCTGATCTTTCCACGATTTCTGGCTGTCTGGCGCAAGCTGGCAAGTCACGCCGATGTGCGCGGCCGTTGTAGCACGTGATGGTTTTTACATCGGAGGCAGCGGCGGAGGGCCGCACGGCTCCCCATATTTTACATGCTGGGATTGCTATAGGCTGTAGATGCAATATGAACATGTAGAATTATTTACAATTGATAGTTTGATACATAATATGATATACTTAATTGTTTCATCATAAGTGGATTTGAATAATATATATATATATATATATGTATATATATCTACACATATTTATATAATATCCTGTAGTTGTCCTGCAGTTTGTGCAAGGGATATCGCCCAGACGGGGATAATCCCAGCGGATATTGACAAACGTGAGAATCTGATGATCTGATGATGATATGATCTGATGAAACGCTTCTTATGGTGATCCATATGATCCATCTTATGAAATCTTATGTTTTTTTTTTCCAAGAAACATTTCTTGATGTCTGCCTTTGCCTCGCCTAACCTGTTGATGTCTGCGATTGAATGTGTGGCGCCAATGTTCACCTCAACCCACCGGTTGCAGTTGCGCTGCAGCTGACCCTGGCCAACTGGTTTATGGAAACCCTACCTTTGGTGGGATATTTAGTGGTGGGATATTTAGCTCCATCTGTGTCTAAATCCCCAATGTTAGTTTTGAATTGGGTAACTCAAGAACCTATGGTTGATCATGATTTTTCCCCCTTCAAAATAGCCATTTGGATGGATATCCTCCAATTTCACACCCATTCATCAGAGTTGAAGCTTGTCTGAGAGTTTCCACCATCAACTCCAGCGTTAGGTGCGCGGTGCACCAGGTGCAAGAGACGGACGGGTATGGTGTTTTGGATGATTTTCATGGCAGGAAACAAAATGTTCCTCCATGTTCAGTGGGAAAATATGGGAAACTCAGCCAAAAAACCAGGGGCACAGATAGGTTTTTTTGTGTTCCCAGGTTACATTAGCAGAGCGCAAAACATCTCCATCGTGTGGTACACTGAAGAACAGATGCTATCATAGATGCATAATCTTATCGCATATTTTTTTGTTTACCGTATTTAGATTCAATTTTACCCTTGAATTTTCCTTGGTCAACTTTCGAAAATGGTATGTACTGCATGGACCTTTCTTAGGATCTCCAAATGTTCCTTTCTTGGGCGGGCGGCCACTTCTTTATCACTAAAAACAGCATTGACCTTAAGCTGTTTCCACAAGTTTTCCCAGGCGGAAGCATGCAGGCCCGGGACGATGATTTTGGGAACGTCTGAGAGTTCAGGGGTGTTGTTTTTCGAAAATATCAAGCCATTTGTAACATCAGGTGTCCCTGTGCCTCAAATAGCGTCGCTGGTCTTCTCAAGTGCTTGGACCTTCAGGCAGAAATCAGCCAGGGTTCAATCATTTTCCTGGTTTGTGGTTTCAACAAAACGTCAAGTTCCCGTTCTATCCGGCATTTTGATGGCTCTGGATCAACAAAAACCTACAAAATCCTACAAATGTGTAGGCTTTAGGTGATGAACATCCAACATCATCCAGCTACTTTGATGTTCATTGGGGGTACCGGGTCTCGACCCATCCCCAGACGATGGTCGGAGTTGACGATGACCTGATCATGAGTTGTTTGAATAGGGGGGAATCATCCCAACATATCACCTGTGAAAAGGTTTGTGAAACACTAATCATCAGTTTTTACAATATATGCAACTACAATAGTATAGGCAATTATCTGGAATTACAGGCAATCAATGGCAATCATATGTAATATTATGTAATCATATGTCAATATGTAATTAAATTGAATATTATTGTTAAAAATTGCCCAGATCTCCTCCACAACCTGTTCCAGGCTGAGTACCTCCAACGGCACCAGGTGATTTCCTGGATGCAGGACGCTGGATGATGCACGTTGGTTATGTGGTGCCCTTTTTTTTTGAAGGGGCCGAGTCGGCTACCAAAAGGATCCCCAAATAGCAATTTCATATAGTTTCATGATGTTTTATGATGTTTAATGCACTTTATCTTGGCAAAACGAAACAGCAACAACTTTCTGGATAGCCGTGATGCTTCCCATGGCGTTTCGACATCGTGGGATTTCCTGGATCAGCTTCCCCCCCAACGTTCTACCTTCGGGGCGAAGGAGGTGCTTGAAGATCTAGTTAAAGAACAGCCAGGCCGGACAGTAGAATTCTGGTGCGTGTGTTGGTTTCTCATGAACTTTGTGAGAAAATATCCTTCCAAAATTGCTGAATCATTCTTGGAGCCCCCTATGGTCCCCTTTATATTTTTCCATTCGTGGAAGCATCCATGGTAGACCAATTTATCGCAGCGCGTTCAAGCTGGGCAGAGCAATCCCTACCATATCCATGGGTGGGGTTATGCACAGTAGAGGTGCAGGACTTATGTCTTTCATTTTCCATCATCCATCCTTATTTGGGATGATGCTTTAAGCAGCTGATTCTTGTCTGTGAAGGAAAGGCTCAAACCAATGACAAGTAAACAATACTCTATGTCAATAACTTTAGGCAATCCTTGTTGTGGTTGGCCTTTGTTCCCATCATCTATCCATAAACACATCATTGTATGTTTTGAAATGTTTTGAAACACATGTTGAGAGCACCAACCACTTGGGGCCGAAAGAAATGGTACCAAGATATCCAGAAAATGAACGAACATGAGTCGTTTTTGGTATCTAATTGTATTTCAATATCCAAACTCGCAAACATGTAGGTTACAATTTCTTCATTCCATTTTTTGTCAAATGGATGGTCATAACTTCTACAGACCCAGGTGGTCCATATCTCTAGCCACGCAGATTCTCCCTGGAGCTACGTTGCACAGAAAGCACAGCAGCCTGGGGACCTGGAGTGCTAATCCATCGGATATGGATATAATGTACATCTGCGGATTAATACATTTATTGATGATTATGGTTTAGTATATGTTGATGTGGATCATTTGTGATATATTGTCTATATACATACATCACTATGTAATACTATGTACTGTATGTATAATTAATGATAACCCGCCCTCAACATGAGCCCATTTCAGGTTGTTGATTTGGAATTCATCCAGATCCATTTCCCCATTCAACTCGCCCGTCCAGCACTGGAAACCGGGCATCTGAGGCAAGAGGAAGAGGTGCCAGACGGTGTCAGCGGGGGTTCAGCAGCCGGTGTCGGTCAAATTTTGGGGTCATGTAGTAACCCCAGAGCATTATATAATAATAATGTAATATAATAATATATAATCCTCTCCATTGGATGGGCTTTATAAAGTGCTCATGATGTAGGTGGATTACGACATCCTGAAATGCCAAACCTTTATTTCCCACCAAGAGACATGATTGGGTTGGGGTGGAATTGCTTTGAACATTCCATTGGTCTTGAAAAACCTAGGCTCATGAGTGGTTTGCCGCGAGGTACTTCCGTTGATTGTTGGTTCGTTACGTTGGTCACGTGTTTCACATTCACATTGACTATGCGCCATTGTCAGCTTATTGATTTCTAATGCTAGTTGATTGACAGCGCCCACAGATCAAGGAGCCGTTCAAACAAGGCTGTTGGCGAGTGATGATAAGCTGATGAGCTCGTTTTTGCTTCTCAGCTGTGTCCATACTCAGCAGCATCAGCAGCAGCATGGCGAGCAATTCCACATGCATGGTCGTTTTTCGCCATCAATTTGTGCATCTTTTGGGAGAAATAGAATCCCTGTCCTAGTCTTGTGGACACTGGCATCCGACCAAGCACCTGCGAGCCAACCCTTCCATTCGGCTAGCCTTGAGAAGTTATCATTTTGGAGGTGGCAACTAGGCCTTGCATTGGACACTGAAATGATCATGAAATGACCATATGTTTGTCTCTCCCTTTTTCAACACTGTCAAGGGCCGTCCATCAAGTCCATTGACCATAGATAAAACATGACAAAACATGACAAAACTTATTCTGTATAACTTCGGTTTTACCCCCATGTCTATACCATACTATCCAGGTGTGGTATTGGACATAGATAATGTGGGTAAACATACCCTACACATCCAGAAATTGCAGGGGTTACGTGCGGGGCATTTCGGCCCACGGTTTCCTGCTAAGACTCCTAATGTTTCATAATTAAACCAGGTTAAAACATGTTGAACCCCTGTTTTTGACTTAGCTTCGCTGATCGATCATGCCATGCGCCCTGTAATTGCGGCCGCGCCGGGCGCGCCTCACGGCGCTCCGCCGCTGGGCAGCGCTGTGCAGTCGGCTCCGATTGCGGAAAGGTGAGATGTCGACGGGGAAACTGTTTGATGGTGCAAATGTATGAGGACATTGAGGACATGCCAATAGTTTGGTATTTTAATGTAATATAATGTAATTATGTTTTAATGGATATTTGAATGTATATCTCAATGGATGTTATGGCTAGACTATGTGGGACTAGTGGAAGTTGCCGAAGAAACAGGTTTGTTGCTTTTCTGGCAAGGATCCAAGAGGATCCAATGGTTTCAGGTGCGTGCCTCCGACATCGTCCGTGTGTTGGGCCCTGGCAGGTGGGACTATCCAACGGGCGGGATTACTAGGGATTGTCTCATCGGCTCGGGCAGTATTGGCTCCAACTGTTGTTGTCCCTTTATAGCGTAAAAATGCGGACAATACATTTAAATACTGCTGGTGCTTAGTAGGGAATGGGGGAAATTGGGGGAATGGGATTAGTATTATATGTTATTATGGATCATTCCCCATTCGCTACTAAGCACCATTAAGGTCGCTTGATGCTTGGGAAACACCATCGAACTCACAGTCAAGACTCTCGCTGAGCTTCGAAGCTCCGAGTTGAACTGGGAATCTTGAGAACACGAAAAATCCGCACAGATGATGGTTTGGATTGGAGAAATCATCCTGTAGAAAGTGGCTGAACCATATTATATATACGTATATATGTATATATGATATACACACACGTCAATATACGTATATATGTATGTATACTGTATTATATGTATATACATATATATATGATTAATGGATGTAAATATGTTTGTATATTATGTGTATATATATATATATATAACTATGCGTATAATGTGCCAATCCCCAGCCCTCCTCCAGCTGCTTCCATCTCAGGCGCCATTGGCTGGAGGCTGGCATAGCTGAGCGGGGCAACAGGTTCCCCATGATGATAGTTATCCTTAAATCATGGTTGACAAACTTACAACAACAATGGGTTAACCAATCATGATATCCCCAATCATGGACCCAATCATAGGGTTGACCCTATAGTTAAGGACAGCCAAGGTAGTTGCAAGCCCAATAATTTTTGGGATATATATATATAGTGGATAGTGGGTAACTGGGTCATAACGTCATAACTCATAGGGGCCCATCATGGGCGGTAAACCGAACCACCTGCAGAGGGTGGTAAGATGTGGCGTCAATGGGTTTGCAACGCCTCATGACTGAGATAGGAACGGATCCAAATGGATATGAATCTCTATCATTGTCTCCTCATAACTTCCAAACCATCACAAGCAAAAACCAATCCATGGTTTCACTTGGTTATACCAGATTTGCGGACCTGATGGATCATTCCAGCGAAACTACTTCGTTGGGCTGTTGTTTTTCTGCCATTGTCTCTGGAGGCGACGGAGTAACGGTAGCAAGGCGGACGGGGGTGAAAGCCGGGGCATTCTTTGTTACGCGTGTTTGCCTGGTTGGGTGAGACTAGCATATACTATGTTTTCGGGAGAGAACATGCTTGGAGTTTGCCATGAGTTTGCCTTTGAACATCTTCGAACTTGGTCATCCTGTCATGCATTTTCTCCCCAAAGACCACGATGTTGAGCCTGTTGATTGGCCTTGGCCTTGGCATATCCTCTTTTGGATGCTTTGTTTCGGGTGGTCCTTTCCCTCATTCCTCCCCACACATTTCTTAGTTTCTTGGTTGTTCATCGAGAAAACCTATAATGTTTATCAGTTTATCATTGTCTATCCATTTCTATCCATTTCTTGGATCGCTTCAAACATCTTCAAACCCAGGAAACTCCTGATGTTTCCTGCATTTTGGGATCGCTTCCATCACCTCAAAATGTTTCAGCGCGTTCAGTAATATACGCAGTCAGGTCCCACGGCGAGCGGGCATGAAATTCAAGGTGGCGAAACGGGGTTTCTAAATTGGATGGCTGGACGTGGCTGGATGGTCCCCTGAAATTATTTGGGATCGACATATCAAGTCCCTCTCCTTGAATATGTTATGCTCAAGCACAGTGAAATGATCATAGATTGATTCTATATACATGATGAACATGCTCCGAAGATCACTATTGAACGGACGACACAAAACAAAGCTCCGAAAGTGTCTCAGCTGGACCCTGCGAGGTGAATAAGCAGTATCGCGGTGCTCGATCTTATGGCACCATCAGTCAAGAGGAGCGGCACGACACCATCAGTCAGGGGTGGATCCTTACGGTTGGTCATTGGTTATTGGATGTTATTGGTTAGGAAGTGCTTAATAATTAATAACCAATAATAACCATACTTATAATCCACTTATAGATGGGATAGGATGTACCTACTTATGATTGTTTTCTCGGCACTGGATGGTCTCTTTCTGCATCGCTGGGACGAGGGACGAGCGGGTTCGCTGGCAAGGCCTCAAAATGCACAGAGAGGATGGTGCCACAAAGAGAGGGAAAGCATTGGTTCAAAATCTTGCAGAAAGACAATTTGTATATGGACCTCTGCGAAGTCTTTAACAGAAATTCAAGGTGTGTACGCTGCTGAGGCAGGATCCTTTTCAATATTCCTAGGACCTAGGAACACAGATTGTTATTTTTTCACAGTAATTCTCCAATATTCAAAGTGTGATTTAGGTAGCGGTCAACAAAGGTCAACATATAAGACCACCATAGACCACCGTGTCGGTTCAGTTTGCTTTATTGAACCAAGACGAAACATCAAACTGTCTCACATTCCAAGATGAGTAAATGCCCGTCAATTTTATAAATATTACCCAAACTACAAGTGACTACATTTATTAGGAGCAGAGTACATACATCCATGTCCTTCCGCGGAGTTTCTCAGCCATGCAGAGGAGTTGGAAGAAGCTGCTCGGATCCGAAACGAATACAACCAGGACCTATCCTCTGTCAAGAAGGCTGATGTGGAGACATGTGGAAACTGGGAAGTATTTGTTGGTTCATCCGTCAGTAAATGGACGCTGAAGCCATCAAAGTGGGTTATATCGCGATGACCTGGTAAATCGCTGGTCACAGGCGGATGCTAGGCCCAAAGCACGAAGGAGGCCATATGGGTTCCAAGACATGTCTTGGTTCAACTTGGAATTTGGCAAGATCAAAACCATTTGGTGAACATGATATGTTTGAGCTGAAAGATTCTTTGGCTTTGAAAACTATGGTTTTGTGAACGTGATATGTTGGATTCCTGTTGGATGTTTTTGTAACGCGAATCTTTGAACCCAGCATCTGGGATGAGGAATTTCCCAGTGATCATCGAGTCACCGATCTTCTCTGGCAAACATCAGTCGTCGTATTTCGGTTTCGGAACTCAGAGGTTCACACAGCAATCTGCAACCTGATCATCTAGGCCCTAGGCATATCTAGGTGCAAAATGGTGCAAACAGTATCAGATATAGTGGCTGTGAAGGTTTGGTCGAGGTCTCCAGTGAGTCACTGAACATGTTTGAACCACGCTGAGATCACCAGAAAAGATACCCAGGAGTTTTACCCACTGCTGTTTGGATTTATGAGTTGCACTCTAAAACCCAAATCTAAAGGCCATTTCCAAGCTGGCATCATGGAAATCTTGGTAGGGACAGGGCGGATAGATGCGGATAGGGTGTTTTCACATACTTTTTCTATATATTTTCCCGGTTCCACCGTTTTGCTCCACGTTGAACCATAGACATCGTAGACTTTCCAGGCTGCTGTTGAAGCGCTTGCGCCCCAGCTTCCAAGCGCCCCAAGAGGCCGGGCATGTGATGTTAACTAAGTGACCTAAATTTAAATCATATTAGATCCATATGAACTGGGTGACATATGGTGTTAACTGGATTTTTGGTTTTTGTAGGGATTAGATGGACAAACACCGATCAAATATCCGGCTAAAAAGTTCACACTTCCAGTGCAAAATTGATCTGATAGATGGCAACGTGTTGCAACCCATGAGTCCAATCCAAAAAGCATCAATATATTCTGGTCATGAGGTTTCTGAAGATATACGGATATGTACACTTTGTCCGACAACGAGAACAATCCAATTGTTGGTTGCTTCCTGCGCAAATTGACCACCAAATAGTATGACTTGGTGTCTCCGATGTCTCCACGTTTTTGAAAACTGGTTGAAGGGACAATTTGCAGAAAACATCAGTACAGTAAATGAATGGGTTTCCCACTCTTCCAAACCCAGCTTGCACTGGGCCCGTCAGGATGAGGGTGAAGATGGTGAAACAGAAGAGGAGGCATCGGGGAGTTGATGATTCTTCCACCTTGTAGACGATGTATTGCCACGTGAACAACCCATTCTTCACGGGAGTTCATGAATATTCATCATGTTATATCATGTTCTATGTCAGATTTTTATAGATTTTTGAGTTGTCCCTGAATTCTTAGACCCATCAACTGCCCCTGGCCATGTATCCTCAGGACGAGTCAAGTTCTGGTTCCAATGAGGACGCAGATGCCGATGGCGCAGATGGGCTTCTGGAGACAAAGGCAGGTGGGAGGTGAAAGTTCATATGTAAAAACAACATGACCAAGGGGAACAATATGATGGAATGATATGGAATGTAGAGCCAACATCAGAGTAACATCAACAGCAACTAGTTCACACACTTCCATTCCCATTTTTCTACAAGTTACGCGACTTGCTGTGAGATTCGATCTGCCATCTGCCAGCCATTTCTGCTAAGCTTGTAGCTTTTCGTGCCAACGCAGCTTGCGGGACATCGCCTCTCTGCCATGTCTCTGCTTTCCATGTCTCTCCTGGCCCTTGCGGCCCTGGCCGCGGCAGATCGATTGGTGGTGCGCTTGCAGCGCGTGCCCGGGAATGGCACGCATTTCTATGTGGGAAGGTGAGGGCCTCTCCATGAAATGGTAACATAGGTCGAATATGTCCAGAATATGTCAGAATAGGTTGAAGAGACAGCTGATAACCCTTCGATCCTTAGAGATTTATATTGAGCACGGCAGCACGTAGATTGTTTTCCTGGTAAAGATATGTAAAGATTAGGATTTTGCCTTTCCAGGTTAGCAATACAAGGGGAACATCATGGAACATCTCCCTGCTTGTAGTTTCTTTTTAGCCATTGACATGTTTGAAGATTCGTGCACATGTCCATTTTAAACCTGAAGTCATGTATCGAACATGATTCTTGGTTCTACCCAGCCATTTTAAACCTTAGCCCAGTTGCTGGTGTCTTCTATTCCGTGACTTCATCCCACTTGGATGTACATCTCAATTATCGCAGTTGGAAAGTGCCTAGCTTAATTATCAGTATGGTTATAACATGTAAAACCATGTTATAACTTATTCTCCATTTCTATGTACTGTATATATATATATACATATTATATTATAATATACATGATTGGATATCCTCAGTTTTTATTTTATGCAGTCTATAGTCTATACGGTTCTTTGTGTATCTACACACACAAGATATCCCCAGTCATAGTCATACCCTTTTTGATCTGATGCAGATCCCACGCGTTTAAAAAAGCGCAGGGTGTCGGTGGGCGAACCCAAGCAGAGCTTCTCAGTTCTTTTCGACACCGCCTCGGGGCATGTCTTGTGCCCCGGAGAAATCCCTGATCCCATGGGATCCGGGCCCATGGGCACCTGAAATGCTTAGGACATGTTAGGACTGTTTCTTTGCTTCCAAGCTGTCTGCTAAGGGCAATTTCTGGTGAAACGTGAAACTGACCTTTTTTTTTACTCAGTTTCCAGGTTTTTTTGGCGAAGTAGGTCACCAGTCCCAGAACTGGATGAAGGGAAGAAATTATAGGTTGACATGGTTTTACCACTTTCTGATGTTTTTAGTTCAAAACCAGGGCTTCCTCATCCTGTACAGTAAATCATGACTCGCTGGCCAACCTCTAAGGCTTCCTCATGGCTCTTGCAAGAGTCCTGCCTGCCACAAGCACCAAAGGCTGGGAATTTTGGGGGCGAGTTGTGCTGTCCTTGTTTTTCGTATTGATTCCATGATCTTCACATGGATATTCTATGGGGACATGATGGGGATAGAATGGGGATAGAATGGGGATAGAATGGGGATAGAATGGGGATAAAAAAGTGATATGTTTCATGGGGGGAAACACTGAATTATACTATTTTTTCTGTGGTTGTATATGACCAACAATATGATTTGGATGATTTGGATGTGTCTCAACTTTGGGAATACCCAAGACATGCCATTTGTTGAGGTGTCACTTGGCCATTGGTTTTGGAAAGTGGACAGGGTTTATTGGTGCTTAAGACCAACTGGTTGGTGGTTTCAAACAAAATAGGTGATGTTCATCCCTGGAACGACCATCTTCAATGGCTACTTGCAAGATTTTCAACAGGAAAGGAGTCGAAACCGCAAACCAACCAAGGTAAACCCATTGCCCTGGCAATAGACAGCCACACAGAAACCGCTATGCAATAGTAGTTTTGTTCATTCTTGAGTCCTATGCAGGAGGCGTGTTTATTTGGTGGGGCGGTATCAAAAGACAATGACGATCTGGTGATGATATGAGGTTGAAATATTTGTTGATTCCATTTTTTAGCATCTTCTAGTACCATATAGATCTATATAGTACCCATTTTGATCGGTGGAATCCAGATTTTTTGGTGAAACAACAGACCTGCACCTTACAAGGTTCTTGCCATGGAAGTCCGCCACTGCCTTGGACGTGAACTCTAATGGCTTGCCGGTGGCCTGGTGGTATCAGGTTTTTGCCATAGCCTGTAGCAACATGATATGATTATGATATATATGATTCCAACATTTTCCAAGAACAATGGGGTAAAAACATGTAAAAAAACAGTCAAGAATACCAATAGTTCGTTACCATAATTGGGGACTTTGGTGCAAACTTTGGTGCACGGAGCTCTGAAGGTGCAAAAAGATCACCAGCTGACTGTGGGCCACGTGCGCCGTGATGCGGTCAATCTGGAATTTTCGCAAGCGGATTTGGGGGAAGGAGTGGCCGAAGCAGTGCTGGTGAAGGTGGGGATGGGGGTGATGGGTGAGGTTGGGGAAATGTGGAGGGGTTTCGAAGGGGAAGAGAAGGGGAACTTGATGGAACTTGGGTGTTGACTGATGGTGATACTGCTCAGTCTCACTTTGAAAAGGCTTTGCGCCAGGACAAGGTGTGCTTGGGCAACGACCTGAACCAGCTCTGCGCCGACGTGGATGTGCCATGGCAGTGCCATCCAGTGCCGGAAAAGCCTATGGTGGGTCACCGGGGATGACATGGTGGGTCTATGTGGATCTACGTGTTGAAACTGTCTCAAGATGTTACTGGTAGTACTGGTAGTACTGTAGTGACTCTCCAGGTCTATGACAGGATCATTTATAGTTCTTTTCTCGAAAGTGGGACATTGGTGGCGTTACTTCAATCATGGTTTGCTCTAAATGTATAGTCTGTAAGTGTTGCTGGTCATGTCCCAGCTTTGTTGGTCATACACCAATTGTGCCTGTTGTACATTCTTGTTTGGTGCTTATTACATCTCGCCTATTGTTCTTTTTCATGGATTTCTCTTGCCACTTTTGGGGCAACAACATGCAACAACACTATCCCTAGCTGCCAGTCTAACTTCTCCCTTTATTGGTTGAAGGCTGAAGTGAATTTCTATTTCTTTTGAGCGGGACAATTTTTGATGGTGGATTATTGTTGTATGCGCCATGGCTCTTTGGAGAGGTCAATATACAATATGGATCAATATGGATGTTTCAAATTGTTCCAATAGATAAGCGATAAGCTTTACCTAGACCTTAAGTTTATATCAGGTCCCTCCAGCGTTGGTTCCTGTAATTCGTGTAAAGCAAACCTGGACACCCAACAAATTTGGGTTTGCATCCAAACAGGCTTCCTGTACTACCAAATCCTTATATAAACGACTCCGCTGATGCTTTTGATGTCGTTTAAGCACATATATACACTGTACAAATATATATATATCTGTATATCATATATGTATATAGTAAGCCCCAAATATATAGATAGTGTATGATAAAGTAATTGATCACTATTTGAGTAATTGATCACTGGATTTCACTGTCACTGGTGCTTGAGGTCATGGCCGCGGCAAGCCTGGAGAAGTCGATGTTCGAGGAGATCTCCAGATTTTCTAAGCGAATTTGCCGTGAATAGCCCATGGAATAAGTTTTGGTTTCTGTATGGAATAATGGTTATAGATGGTCCTAATATGTTATAACATGTTGTAATACGGTATAATCTGTTGTAATCTGTGATAATATGTTATGATATGATGAAATGTTATAGTGTGTATATATATATATTATATACATATGTATTTACGATATGTATTAACGTACCAACTATTTATTATATTAAAAGTAATTAAGTAACCCAGTGCATGAGCCTACTCTGCTTATGATATTTAATATTTACCCAACTACTCACAGTATGAGTTGCAGGTCATAAGAAGTAGCCAAGTATTAGCCCAACATATCCCAACTGACAATCCAGTGTTGTTGGCTGTATCCACTTGAGAAATCGCTCCAAACCACCAAGGAACCATTGGTATCATGGAAATCTAAGGATTGTTCATCACAAATCCTGCAAGGTTTGGTGGGATCAAGTCAGGCTGGAAACCACCAACCAGACTAATTGCTATGGCATCATGGGGTCTATGCCTGAAAACCTATGATGTTCCCAGATTTTTTTGAGGGGAACATCGATTCTCAGATAGGCTGAAATAGCATGTGTCCGAGGTTCCCTAGGCGTGAACATCTTGAAAATCTTCTGGTGAAATCCCCAAACGTTCTTCATCAATCTTTATTATCCGCATATAAATGTCATTTATAGGATAATATGGTATAGGATGGTATATTCTATATAGATATATAGCTACATGTTCTGTATGTCTATATTATATATATATATTATATATAGAGATATAGCTATAGATATACAGGCCAGTTATCCGATTGGCTCCCAGATCTCCCAGATGCCCCCAGGAGATGCCCTACGACGGCATCGTGGGGCTGGGCCTCGGCGGCTTGTCCGCCGAGGCGGGCAGCGACTTCGTGGGCCGTCTGACGGCGATGCATCCGCAGCTGCGACCGCAGATTGGATGCTTGGCGGCTGGAAAAACATGGCTGATCTACAGTGATGATATGTAATGATCATATTTACATATATTACAATATGATATGTTTATATACAGATACATGGAGAATATCTATATTGGTTTTTTGTATGTAGAATCGTAAAAAACAGTGACGACTGCTATATCAAGGACTCTCCTTGGGCGCCCAAAGCGGAGAACTTTACCTGGGACACCATGAGGCACCAGCTGTGGCATCGAGAGGACAGGGTGAGAGCCCAGCCAACATGGTCCAAAATAGTCGGGGTTTATCAAATTTTATATAATTTTATAATCAAGAGGGTGTTTCTGTTGCCATTAGCACTTGTGTTTTAGCCATCGAACATGATGTTCTACGCACCAACAATGGTGTTTTACCCGTCAGAAATTGGAGTCGATCCGCGTAAAGGTCGGGATCGGTCTAGCTGAGGGCGGAAGAGCATAATCTTGTGGGAGTCTACATTGTGACGCAAAAGCAACAAAGTTTTCAAGACATATTGGATATAATGGATATAAACAATCAGCATTCAAAGCACATCATGTAAGTATGGATATAATCAGTGGCAATGAATATGTCTGACAAGGCCTCCCCAGGCTTGTCATATCTTGTCATCAAATTCCCCAGATTCCACAGTGAAAATCCCCAGTTAGCTTAGCAATCACAGGCGCGAAAGACGGGGCAATCAATCGAATTTAAGGGTCGCTATACTAGTCTGCGACTCTGACACTAATATACATTAATGCCCAATAGATCTACATACTGTACATGGTTTCTATCTGTTGATTCATCTATCTTCCACAAAGAACATCTTGGAAGTTTGTTCTTTCGTCGGATAACCATTTGTTATATCTAGGGTATGTCGAAGGAGAGGCGAACAATCGTGTCGTCCCAGCTTCAACAACTCCAGCTTCACGAGGATCGGTGTTTTTCCCTGCGTAGCAAGGCTTCCCGTTTCACTCTGGGGGTACTCCACACTCTACACTCCACAGTTCCCACTTACACTCCACCCTTCGCACTTCACACTCCACACTTTGCACTTTACACTCCACACTTTACATTCCACACTCCACACACTACAATTTACACTTTACACTCCACACTTCACATTCTAAACTCCACACTCTACACTTTACACACTACACTTTACTCTCCACACTCCACACTTTGCACTTTACACTCCACACTCGACACTCTACACTTTACACTTTACTCTCCACACACGACACTCCACACTGATTACTTTACACTTTGCACTCCACACTCCACACTTTACACTCCACACACACTCCCCACTTTACACTTGACACTCCACACCTTACACTTTACACTGCTCACTCCACACTCTGCACTTTACACTCCACACTTTACACTCCACACTTTACAATTTACACTTGACACTCCAACACACTGCGCTCCACACTCTACACTCCACACTTTACACATTACACTCCACACTTTACATTGCACACTTTACACTCTAGACTTTACACTCTAGACTTTACACTCCACACTCCACACTTCACACTCCACACTCCACACTCTACACTTTATACTCCACACTTTACACTTACACTTTACACTCCACACTTCGCACTCCACACTCCACACTCCACACTTTACACTTTACACTCCACACTTTCATTTTACACTCCACACTCTACACTCCACACTCCACAGTTCCCACTTACACTCCACCCTTCGCACTCCACACTCCACACTCTACACTCCACACTCTACACTTTGCACTTTACCTTGACACTCCACACTCTAGAATTTACACTTTACACTCCACACTCTACACTCCACACTCCACACTTCACACTCCACACTCCACACTCCACACTTTACACTTTACACTCCACACTTTACACTCTACACTTTACACTCTACAGTTTACTCTCCACTTTACTTTGCGCACTTTACACTCCACACGCCGCACTCCACACACGACACTCCACACTGATTACTTTACACTCCACACTCCACACTTCCCACTTTACACTTTACACTCCACACTTTACACTTCGCACTCCACACTTTACACTTTCCACTCTACACTCCACACTTTACACTCCACACCCCGCACTTTACACTCCACACTTTACACTTTACACTCCACACTCTGCACTTTGCACTCCACCGTCTTTTGCATTCAACAGTCTACAGTGCACTGGTAGGGTAACAGGGGAAAAATGTAGACTGCTCAAATAACATGTTTCACAAAAGTGTCTACGTGTTACGTGACTGCATTCGGGTTCGTGGGCTGCATCTTGTTGTTTCTCAAACTTGTTGATATGTATGCATAGCATTCCACAGTGAATTATCACATACACAGTGAATTATCACATACATATGGATCATGTCAATATATACATTTTTTTTTTTCTCTCTCTCTCTCTGTATGTACATTCGTATATGCGTATGTATATGTATAATATTGATATATATATATATATAACGTGTATATATATATATATATGATACATGTGTATATATGCTGCGGGAATCCATGCAGCTTCAGTGGCGCCAGGTCTCGCGAATGGCCCAGGATCTAACCTGGTTCCCCGTGTTGCATCCCGAGGACCAAATTAGGGATGGGAAATGGATCTACCAACCTGAAATCCATGATGGAACCACCCTAAGAATGGATAAATATAATAATAAACATTAATGGACATGTAATTCTCGAAAATGGATAAATAATATATATATATATGGCTGATTCCATCGGGATTTATCAACGTCCAAGGCAATTTCTTTTGAAAAGGATGGTGAGTATCTTGATTTTCATGTGCGAAAACAGGGTTGTTTGTCTTGTGCCAAAAAGAAACTGATTTCGGAAAACGTTGGAGGGTTCTCTTGATTGGACATACCCCAAAGAAGGACTCAAGCTAAGAATTTGTCACTTTTTGGGTCAAAATTCAATCTTCTGCTGAAACACAAAACAATCACTTAAAACTCACTGAAAATGCAACTCTTGTTGTTGTAATCATTGGTTTTCGGCCAACATTCCCAACATTTTGCGTCTTACTCTTGAGGGTTTCAAACCTAATGTTTTCATGCTACCAACTGTTATTGTATGAAATTATGTGGTTCCTTCGTTTAAAGATGTCCCCCCCATCAGCCGTTTCAAGGACAAGGGTGGGTCCAGTTGGTTGGTGAATTATGTGTCACAACCACTATGCAGTATCAAATGATGCGATAAACATTGTATACCTGTCAGCGGTCCCAATCCAGTTTTTCCTAATACTACCCATAATTCGCATTTTCTGGTCAGTTTCATCATGTTTTATCAACAACAATCTCAGAGTTTTCGGGCAGTTAATATGTCATGATATATCCGTATGAGTTGTCTGAACATGGGGTAACCCCAAATTTGATGATTGATCATGATTTATTTTTATGTCCCCAAAATAGAATCGCCATAATTTGAGACATCAATTAGTCAATGTTCGGACACGTCAAAAGTATCAAATTGATATACATTTATGGTTATTACATTGTTATATATACACGTACATCATTGATGGTTGTATATAAATATCAATCATATATGATTGTTGTTTTATCCCCATTTGTGCTGGTTCTATCACGATTTATTCCCATGGTTCATACACCTTTTAAAGGACTTCGTCGCCAGGACGGATTCTGGGAAGTCTCCGTCCAAGCAGTTCGCTTGGGCAACCGGACGCTGGACAGCTGCGAGAGCGGCTGCCGCGGCATCATCGACACTGGAGCCTCCAGGTCGTATGGTGGATGTGGCATGGTATGGTGGGCCAATGCATCTTTCATGAGGATTTTCTACATGAATAACCATGAAAAAAATAATGTCTCATTGATGATATTTAAACTGCACGAGGGAGATTCAACAACCAAATGGGTTATTTTTATGGGCAAATTGTGAATGACTTCCAAGTCTGTGCATTCAGAAGCGAACGTGATGTGGGGTGGGTAATTTTTGAACTCCCAAGTTACGGGGTGGTGCTCCCTAGTTATAAGTTGGTTTATAATCCCCTTTAACTATAGTTATATCATGTTATATCCCCCATTAACCTTAGTTATTGGAACATATTATATTGGAGCCATAAACCTTATATAGCTAACTATGGGGCCTATGGGGCCCACCCTGTACGGATGGTTTGCAATTTGTAATTAGTAATCAGAATGCCTTTTTTTTGGGGGTGTGTGCATCGGTACTCCATTCTTGACCCAAAATCGTGAAAAAACGGGCTTGGATGTGAACTGACAAGGCACTGGGATTTCATCATGGAAGTTAGATTCAACTGGCATGGGATCAAACCAGCCAAAAAAAAATAACCAAGAACCATCGTGCTGATGTGAACAATCATCCTCATATGACTGATGACAAATGACAAAGTTGAAGACCCCTTTTTGTTTGTTCGGTTTCAGATACTGTATATGGGGGTTTCCATAAATGGGGTATCCCAAAATGGTTGGTTTATAATATCATGAATGGAACATCCCATTAAAATGGATGATTTAGAGATACCCCCATTTCAGGAAACCTCCATATGTCCGTTTTTGTGAACCCCTTCTGAAGGTGTGATGGTTCTTACAATCGCCAGGTTGGGTGTGCAGAGGGAGAACTTCGAAGTGCTTCGGAGTGCTCTGTGAATTTGCAGCACTAAGCCCTGCAATGGGTCATCCCATGTTCCTCTTTGGATTGCGGATGTTCTTTTTCCCGATTTCGGAAAGATGATTTCTTCCTCATTGTTTTTGCAGATGTTCTCTTTTTTGGTCTCATTTCATCTCATTTTCCATATTTCCCATGGAAGATCTCCCTATTTGTCAACACCTTGTGACCGGTGGTGCCTCGACAGTGCTCAGGTCGACTGCCTCACCGCTGGTGGGCGGTGGTTGTCGTGGGGAGGACTTGATCTTTGACCTGGGTGTCTGGGATGCATATTGTGAAAGATTATAATAACTATATTGATAACCATTAATAACCATTAAGAACCATTAAGAACCATTAGTAACCATTAGTAATCATTAGTAACCATTAATAATCATTAATTGATAACAATAACTATAATCATAACTATAACAACAATCATTCATAGCCATTAATAGCTATTAATAATCATTAATAACTATTGATCATCCCATGATGATTCATATTGCGAAAGACATCGAACGATGATTGTACATATAACTTAAACTGTAAGGATCATATGTGTCTGGATGTCTATTGATATCTATTGATCATGATTGTTTATTTATATTATTGATGTGGTATATTGGTGTAGTCTGTTTCTGGGATAAGTATAAAGCCAATTATCCAAAACATACACTTAAATGGTTGATCGTGTTGATTGCTGGCGATGAGTTTTCTGCTCGGAAAATATGGAAATGTGTATATGATTGTATACACCTATAGAATCTTATAGACAGATTACTGAATTTCTGCGATGCCAAAATTGGGTTATCCCCTCACCGCCGTGAATGGCACCCCATGGTTGGTCCCATTGGGACTGGAGCTGCAAGGGAGCAGATAAAGTGGACTCCCCCTGTATATGATCATCAAGCATTGTCAAGGCGTATGTGCCAAGTTGTCTAATTCATTCTAATTCAATCCTTCTTTGTTGCTTCATGTTTCATTTCAAATAGTGAAGATCTATAGCCTGCTGCATGGCTTTGCCAAGGTCCGATGGCATTGACCCTGCGGGTGGAGGACTGAGAAAACTGCAGCCCTTCCACATGGCTGGTATTGGATGATTATGCTGAATTGAATCTGAATGGCAAATTGGCAAATCTGTTTAGGTCAAAACCACCAATCAGTGAGACATTTGGCCAATCAAACGCAATACAGCTTGTAGTGCCGTCCCCTGCAACACTCTGCATGCTACAGCAAACACGTTAAACTCACGTGAATGACCCAACTCAGTGACCCACTCACTGTCTATGGAGTCTACCAGATAAGATGGACCTTTTAAACCCCACCTGTGATAGGTGTTTCCAACAGCAACCAAAATTAACTAACCATGCAGTATAATCAGTTGATATCAGTTGGATGTTGCTATAATCCAGTATAATCATGTATCATCAATGTAATGTAACTAACTCAGTGGATGTTAAAATGTAGGATGTTGGTTTTATCCATGTTTTATCCATATTGAAATAGCCTGGCCATACACTGCTTGTGACGCTAGGACTATGCTGCTGGAAACAGCTGTGCCCCTCAGCTGGGGGCTTTGGAGTTGGACCCCAAGGAGCACAAAGGGATCTGGAGCAAAATTGAGTTGTTTTCCCATGATATCCCCTATAAATCCCTGGAAATCCCCATGATATCCCCTATAAATCCCCAGAAATCCCCATTATATCTCCTATAAATCCCTAGTTGCAAGGGGATTAAAAAACCAGCGATATTGAGGAAGTATCCAAGCAAATGGGACTTACAGTAAGCAGCAGTGGCGGTTTGACAGGAAAGAAGGGGCCATAATCGCGATGTGATGCAGACGGTGGAAATGGGATAGGTCAACATGTGTTGGCCCCAACAGAACCACACATGGACTGGCAATTTTGGATGCTAAGCATTCGCATTAACATTGGCAAACTTACTCTCGCTTCTCAAGTTTGAGCCCCATACCCAAACGTATCTGACTGGGAGTGACGGATCATTTTCCCCGCATGAAATCACGAGCCAAACTGCAGGATCGTGTGAATACAACTGCAGTGGACACTCATTTGCCATGGTATAAGGGGGATATTCACTGCCTGTGAGATGATGGGTTGCTACAATTGTCATTTCTACAATTGTCATTTCAGAAATGTACAACAATAGATCCGAGCATTTGTGTTGACAATCAAGAGGGGCAGGTCTTGAGTGACCACTGGCATGTTCTGAACAGTGATGCCAATGTGTGATTTTCCCACCGCGAAGAACAGGACTTTCATGGCGTCTACGCTTTCGGCGAGGCGGGACAATTGCCTGTAGCAAAAATGACAGCCAAGTAATATAAATCAGAAGCCCCAGTCCGTATGGGCCGTATATTTCCAATGTGTTTTGCCGCTATTGTTGCTGTGGGGAGAGCACCTGTGGACGAACAACTTTTCTTGGCAGAGGGCCGACTTGATTCTGGCTGGTGTCAGGACTTGGCTTCAGTCCAAGGGGCATGGGGACATGCAGGAGTTCGATTCTCCCTGGTCGGCGTTTCTCTTTCTCTGATCTTTCTTTGTTTTCCCACTTTTTGTTGCTTCTCTTTTCTTTTCTTTCGTCCTTCTTCAGGGTTGACTATCTTGCGCCTGACCTGAGGGACTTGGGCGCCCATGGCACAATCACATCACACGGTCTTTTTTTATCTTGCATCGCCACATCAGCTGCCCCAGCTGTCGCATGTGGGTTGTAAAGATACCCTTTCATGCTTCCGGATGCTTAGATAGGGTCAAGCGGGTAAAAGCTTGGATACAATCCCGCCACCCTGCAAGTATAGACTTGCCACCAAATCATCATGAGTCCCAATTTCTGCTAATTTCCAGGATCAGCCAAGTATGGGGGGTTTAAAACGACCATTGCGTGTCTGCTCAAGCTTCGTTGTTGATGAAAACTTCAGTGGTTAAGCCTCTATCTCAGCCACACATCCTAGAACTCTCGTTCAATTGGTTTGCTCGATAAAACTATTTTCCTAGGTTAAGATTTCAACATATGTTTCATTAGTTCTATCATGTTCAATTTCTATGCTTAAAAGTTGTAGACATGAAATCTTTCTTTTGTCAATGCCCAATCCTTCTATTTGATGGTTGTTAGGTATAGCATCTCGCAACTGCATGAATTTGTAAAAACAAAAAATTGCAGCGGTTAAATTCACAGATGTCCCAAGTTTTCATGGGTAAAAAACAGTTTCCATCCTTAATTAAATCTCGAGTTTCAATTGGCAAAACCAAATCCACTGCTACCTTGGTACAATCACAGTTCCATGAGGTAAAATCTAATTTTCCATAGATTTTTTATGGCTTCAATCCCCAATTTCCATAGGTAAATCCTCCCATCAACTCACCAGGCCACCTTGCGCCAGTACTACACGGCCCTGGACTGGACCTCCCGGCGCATCGGCTTTGCACCTGCGGCCAAGCGAAGAGTGGCCCTGGGCGCCCTGGGACGGGAGAAGATGGCGCCCATCTATGCCTCGGCACCCAGGCGGACCTGGAAATCTGGGTGGATCGGGGGGTTGGAATGAGATTTTTGGGATGAATGGAGGTTGGAATGAGAAAATCCTTGAAGAAACTGGTGATTTTTTTCAGCATGCCATGTTGGATTATTGGCGGGTATCTACCAACTCAAGGATTTTGGTATGATTGGATAGGATCCAAGAAAGATGTGCTGGCAGCCAGCAACAGCATGGCTATATTCCTATTTGGTCGTCAAATGTGAACATATCCCATACCTTAAAAGGTGTAAAATAATTAAAATAGTTGCTTATGGCAGATTTCGATAGACTTCACATGAAACTTTGCTGAAGAATGTACGTGTCAAGGATCCTGATGATCATTACATTATTTCCCTCAACAGTCCAGCGCGGTATCATTCAAAATTTAAGCTTCTGAGACCACAGATTGACTAGTCTTTCCTTGGATCACATGACAAGTAGCAAAATGTTAACTGCCCTATTACTAATTGCCACTCCTGCTCGTAGAATGAGATTGCAGCCACATACCCATGTTCACACTGGACGTAAAAAGAGTTTCTAGTAAAAACTTTTGAACCAAAGTGCAAAACACTTTGGTCATTCTGGCAAAGAGAACTCGGAACCATCTTTTTTAATAGGGACATGATCTCAAAATGGGGGAATTTTGCATTGTCAGGTTTGGTCGTGAAACCACCCATTATCCCTGCCGTGATCACCGTAGGCATCCTTCTGCCCTCGTTCCCGGGCACGTTCCCACGGCCACCCATCGTTCACAAGCAACGGGCCAGAAAAAGATGTGTCCATTGCGCTGTGCTCAAGTAGGAATGCAGGAATGCTGTCTTGGAGTATAGATGAGTATAGACCAAAAGCTATTGAAAATTGTTATTTATAGTGGATTTTCCCATTAAAAATGGTGTTTTTCCATACTTATGTTAGTTTGCCAGAGGGTACATCATTTACATCTACTCCAATGGATCAACCAACTTGAAAGTGTGCAAAGTGGAAAGATGTGGAAAGTAATGCCTGGCAATCCCTGACACCTTGGGATGATTGGTTTAGGTGATGACATGCCTTTGAGGAATGGGTTGACAACATACAGGTAAGAGAAGTGATGGAGCTCAAATTCACACATGATAAGTTGAAAGTTGCGATGCTATATCCACACCAGTGGGATTCCCCTCATACATCTTGGAAAGACAACATGCTGCAGGGAAAATTGGATGTCTAAGGATGACTTGCTCTTTGGAATGGCCCAGCTCTGAAACTCAATGATGTACATCCAAACTGTATCCCATTCATTCTCGGCTTTCTAAGTATTTCAGTTGCATGTCACATCATTCCAGACTTGCTTTACACACAGCTTCACAAGAACCCCGCCAGGCATACGTTTCTGGCGATTTCAGCCTGATTTTACCTTCATTTTTTCCGCTAAAGTTATTAAACACACATCAAAGGAATCTTGATTCAAGGGGAACACATTAAGATGATCTGATTTCGGTGATAGCCAGGATGATGTCATCCAATGATGGCTCTCACCAAATGAATCCAGATCTCAGTGGATTCTCATCCAAAAAATCCTGAGTTCATCCAATTCCCAGACTTGGATGATGGGGAAACAAATCAGGACCTTCCTTACAATTTCCTACCCTCTGGTAAACTAACATAACTATGGAAAATCACCATTTTTAATGAGAAAATCCACTATAAATGGCCATTTTCAATAGCTACGTTAAATTACCAGAGGGTAATGATTAAGAAAAATATATTTGATGACATACAGCAACCATTAACATGACCATATATCACTATATTAATCACCACGATGTTCATATCTGGTTGGTAGTTTCAAACATTTTTTATTTTCCATAATATATGGGATAATCCTTCCCATTGACTTTCATCTTTTTCAAGATGGTTAAAACCACCAACCAGATATACTGTATATACAATATTGGTATTTATATATGTTTATTGGTATATAGTTATTGATAATATGGTTGAATCATGTTGAATATATTAATAATCCCATTAATCGCCATTAATCACTATATTATTCAATATATATATGTTGAATATCCAATATTCCCAGTGTTTGAAACCAATGTATCCGTCCCAGTCGCAGGGGAACTCCTCGAGTTCCTGGAGCTCCGCAGCCGGCGTCGGCGATGTGTCGGCGAAGAGCTTCAGGACCAGCTGGGAAGGCGCGGAGCTTGAAGCGTGTTGAAGAAGATTGAAACAACATTGATGATAGGGATATATATATAATTCCATATTATATATATAATACTATAATAGTATATATAATATATATCATACTGTAATAGTATATATATATATATATATTATACTATACTATAATAGTATTATATATATAACTGCATGTACATACCCTAAAACACATGAGTATCAATTATTATACACATATACTTAGGGTTGGTAACTCATCATATACTATTGGAATTGTAGAAGCTCATGAGAATCCATTAGATTGAAAAAACATTTGAGAACATTTGCATTCACCTATATACTTAAAACTTATCGTCCAGAAAATCGTGAAAGCGAACATTTGTATAAGAATCATTAGGAGGATCAATTCCCCCACAACGATACAAAACAACATGGTTTGGTCCCTTGTTAAACAGGAAATATGGGTATGGGTCAATTGATGCAGGACCCAACAGGCCATTGGTAAAAACGTGACAACATTTGTCATGGATGGGAGGCTCGTTTGCAGGCCATCCCGCACCCACAGTCCTAGATGGATTAGTTGGATGTGCCCTATTGGGATTTGGAAAGAAAAGCGTCCCCCAATTTTGGGGACAACCAGCAACTGATGAGGACATGATGAAATCAGCCATGTATCATTGGTGGATAGCATAGGTGGATGTTGCAAAAAGGAGCCAGCACCATGAAGTTCTGTGGGTATAGTCAAGGGGAGAATCTTTGGACACGTCAACCATCCCCAAGCACTGGAAAGCAATTTTCGCTGTATCCAGAAGATGTCAGGGTGGCCTCCTCCAATGGCTACACGGCAGCATTATTCGCCCTGTTTCGAGGCGCTGAAGTTCAAGAACAAAATTTGTTTGGGTATCCAGCAGGAAATAGAAATCTAGCATTATCTCACGACAAAACTCAGAGTTGATTTTTGAATGTTTTTGAAAGGGTATGCAATGTCCCAGAATCAATGACTGCTCAAATCAACTGCTCGAAGTTCAGGTGATCGTGGGCTTGGGTCTCATGGTTCTCGTAATTTCTGAGAAGTCAGAATATGACGAAGACCAGACCCGTATAATTGATGTTGCTGTTGTCTTTCCCAAAAGGCCCCCCAAAGAAACATGCTAATGCAATAAAGACTACATGATGTTATCAATGTTATCACAACATTTTGTTGGTCATCTATTGATTCAAAGGTCCTCACATCAACCATATACATAGCATATTCACGGCTTAATGGGGATATGGTAATCCATGGCTTGATAAATGGGCAGTGTTCAACACCCCTGTTGATGATTAGTTCCAGGGTTTTACTGCCCTTATGTATTGATGCTATGGGATAATAATAGCAATATACAATTCATCTTAGTTTGGGGCCACACTACCCTTTAAATTCCCATGGTTAGTAAACCATTAACGCCATAGAATCGCATGGTTAAACTATAAACTAGGGAATCCCATGGTGTATATGGATAGGTTTTATCGTTTTATCCTTTATTATAATATTATGATGCATCTACTACACTATCAACATCTATTATCCATAAACCATAGTTTTTGGTTTATGAATCCCATAATTATCAGAATCACATATTGGATCAACTTCTTGTCAGAAACCAACAAAAAACGATGGGGTTTTTCATAGATGGAACCAGTCCCAACTGAATCATTTTGGATTCCCAACCAACCAAGCAGCTTTGTCCCAGCCCAGGACTTGGCTGCGGCCCAAAGCTTGGCTACCTCTGTGACGAAGCCGGGCTCCAGCCGGGTCTCCGGGCTGGCGCTGCAGGCGTGGGCGATTTGCCAATTTTACTGGGAAGAGATGGGAAGATGAAATTTGAATTGGGAAGATCATGGGATAATGTACTGTAGCCAAAAAAATCTGGATGGATTGAGTTGTAGACTTTGACTTCGAGCATACTTCGAGCGTTGTCGGGATAGGGTCTATCATTTTGTAGTCCACTAAGACAAGGGATGAGCAAACCTGACATACTCTCCATGATGATGGAAAGAAACGCCACATGCGATAGGTAAAACGTGTGGGAGCACGTGTATATATATATATATGCATTTTCCAGCGCCATGTTTTTTTTTGTAATTGGAGGTTAGCGACAACCTGCGATTGAACAACCCTTTGGTTAATCCGTCTGATTTGATTTTCATTAACCCGGGGTGAACAAATCCTGGGTCAACATGATGTAAACAATGTAACACCAGGATATGACCAACAAACGTGGGGTACAACCCTTGAACAAGCACTCCAAAGATAGCATCAGATTACTTCAGTTTGTCATGAGACAGAACCTAAAGTTAGGACCTGAAGCGAATGGACGGATATACCTACCCAGACTGTGTGGGATACTTAAATGGCGATAGACCAGCTGGCTTGTTCCAGTGAATAAGCCCCTGATTGGAGATGATGGTGGTTAACTATACACTACCAAACATCACATGGGCTCATCATGTCTCTTTTCCTACCTGGTGTTTCTCCAAAATTGAGGCAATCCAAAACCATTGGTTTTCCGTTGAACATATCCAGTGAATTCTATCGTAACTTGGCGTCCACCATTTTCGGAACCCCCAAATATCCCCGGATATTGAATGATATTGATTGTTACTATCTCCATACATATATTATAATATATTATATATGTATCTATTGGTTAAATATCCCCATATAATCTCAACTAGGGGAATTTTCCCATGATCTATCTAGTTGGTGAATCCCCCATATATGGAGTGTTAGCCCATCCATTATTTCTCCGAAGATGCTGCTCCAATTTAAGCGATTATCCCCTTTGTATCCAAACCACCTATGTGGGTTTGTCTAAATAAGAGGATACACAGAAAATCCAACGGTTAGTCACACCATTCCCTATGAAAGTGGCGGTGTATACCTCATTTTCAGGACAAGCCACATATTTATCCAAATATTGTTGGTTAGATATATGATGATATATCATGATATATATATATAACATGTATATATATATATTATCTATCTATCATGGTATATCTCACAACATCTCCATTTTGCATGGGTTTTAGAAGGGTCACATCCCCCATTGTTGATACCTCCAGGCGGCTGCCCGGGCGCTCTACGAGACCAAGAACTTCGTTAGCAGCGCGGTTTTGCTGTGGGAGCTGCGCGACTTTGGAGTGGACCGGGAGGTGAAGATACGGAAACAACATGAAACGACATGGGAATGGATCAATACCTATTACATAATACCATTTTTAGTGGGATGAACATCCATTTACCAGCTATTTTGATGTTCACCAGGGGTACAAGGTTTTGACACACTGCCACATGAAACGACACGAAAGAACGTGAATAACATTTAGTAACTCCAAATCACCAATGTTTCTTAAGTTGGTTAAAGATGAAACTGAAATTCTGAAATTCTTTATTCCTTAGACATGTTGATCAATGTGTTTATCCTAGAAGACAACCCACGGTTTTTCTGAAAACCAGGTGCTGGAGCGACGGCTGGACGTAGTGAAGGCTCAAAATTTGTTCGACCAGGTTGCCGTCAGACTGGGTACTTCGGCCAAGAATAGTTGAGTCATGTTGAGTTTAATTGATGGTTTATCAGTATGTTCTCCCTTTTTGTTGATGGTTTATCAGTATGTTCTCCAAATTTGTTGATGGTTTATCAGCATGTTCCCTCCTTTTTTGATGGTTTGTGGTTATTTTCCACCTTCATTTGATGGTTTATCATGATGTCTCCCAAAGCTGGTGGGTGGTTTCAGATACATACCTCTGTGGCACTTCACCACGCATGTTGTATTACTTGTAGGAGTTTACCCGGTATTGGTGAGCCCCAGGTTTGAACACAGGTGGATTGGGTTGTGCCTAACAACAATGGGAGTTCAATCAACAACAGTTTTAGTTCTATGTGCAGCCAACAATCATGGCAAACTCAGAGATTTCTTCATGATTTTTCCACGGGTATGATAAGCAACCAAGATGCCAATGTGACCTACAAATTTGGAGGTCTGGCCAACTTTCACTGATTTGAATGGCATTTCAAGCGCAAATGAATGGTAAAACGGTTTCTTGATGTCTACATCACGATCGCGGAGAAGGAACAACACATGGACCATTTCAATCCATGAATGCAAACGTGAACTTGTGAGATCCCATTTCCCCAACTAACATATATAATCATATATATATAGATAGATAGATAGATAGATAGATCCTGAAAACAACCCATACTTGTATCAACCGGAAAACACCAACTGGCAGGGTTTATGTTCTTTGGGCAGATAGCCCTAGGCGTGGCATATCTCGATGCTGGACTTTGGCGGGATGCCTGGGAGGCTCGGCTAGACGTTTCTTTACCAATGACATTTTACAGGCTCAATTTCCATTTCAAGATATGCCAGGTGCTTCAATTTCCAATTTTTATCCATGTAAAATCACACGTTTAAAGCGACAATCCCATATCTTTGGCTTTAACAACCGCCATTTCGAGTTGTAGAATGTAGAGTGACTCCTACAACTCCCTTTTTCGAACAAGTCAACTCCTCACAGGCTATAATGGTGATATAAACCATCAGTTTATATAAGGTACCACTATATAAATAATGGTGATATATGGTTCATGGATGTTCATGGCAAAACCATGGCTATCCATGGGTATAACTGATGAATCCCATCCCCACAGGCCTTGATGGGCGCCTGCGCCCAGCCGCGCCTGTCGCGGCCCTTGGCGAAGATCGCCGTCGCGGCCCTGGCCGATGCGGCGGAGCGCGGCGCCAACGCGTCGGAGGCGTTGCAACAGGCGGCCGTGGCTGCAGGGATGTTATTTTAGGGCCCAAGATTGGTGGTAAACCTAACTTTCGCTTGTTTTACTGAGATGGTTTGGGGAATGGTGTTTGAGAAGAATACAAGGATGGATCAAAGGCCATGATTTGCCATTGGGATGATGAACATCCAGAAGTCACATTTTTCTTGGGGTAAACAAATGGATACCATGGTTTTGAGTTTTGACCCATACCCATGGAACATGATTACGGATGATTACGGAACATGACATACTATTTGATGGAACATTATATTAATGTGATTTATGTGGCTTCGATCATCTTATTTTTTGAGATCTGCCAGCTGAGGTGGAGACACATTAACTAGAGATCGAGGTGATTTAAAAAGTTATTGCATTTGAACATAAGTACGGGAATGTACGGGACATAATGTTGGGTTCTGGAACGATATGGAATCTATGGATTTCTGGGCATGGTTTGGGAAAATGATGTAGGAGTTTTAATGAAATGGTGGTTTTGAGTGAATAAATGTGGATTGAAGGAGGAGACAGATCGAAATTTCCTGAAATGGTGGGATCATATTCTTGGATATTGTTGGAGATGGAAACTTTGCGACACTATTCTGATTAATTTCGACCATCAGAAAATGGAGCAGAACACACATAGAATCAGGGGCCATCCCAACTATCAAAAGAAGTTTGAGTAAACTGCAAGTTTGTAGCTTCTCCGCATTTTGGGAGTCAACGAAAGATCATGAGAATTACGCCCCCTGAAAACACTCACAGCCCAGTAGCAAGGCACAGCGAATCCAATTACCAGCAACAAAGATAGTTGAGCCTGTTTAACGGCCAACCAGTCATGCTATGTCATGCTGGTGGATGTCATGCTGGGTCTCCAGGGGATCTGTGGTCGTTTCATGTTTCCATGTTAGGTGGAACTGCTGCAAGGGCTGTTGGACGCGGAGGCGAGCCAAATCTCGTCAAAGAAACGGGGTATGTTGGTTGGCCAAAAGTATTAGCTATGAAATTGCCCAATAAATAGAGCTGAGTTGGGTTGCCAAGTCTCAAAGAGTAAATATGTCGATTTTAAGTTGATTTTAAGTTGAACATTCATTCAGTTTATGGAATCTGCCCATTTTTAGGATGGGACTGCGGGTCACGGGAGGCTGTGCTGAGAGCCTTACCCCGCGATCGCCGGGAGGTCAGGGGGAGCCAGCTGAAATCATCCGGTAAGATAGTCATATTTGTTGTTTGACGATCTATGTACTGATAACTGGTTGGTGGTTTGGAACATGTTTTATTTTTCCATATATTGGGAATAGTGATCCCAATTGACTATAACTGACTAATATTTTTCAGAGGGGTTGAAACCACCAACCAAGTTAATGATATACAACATTTAGTCTATTTTGATCGTAAGATGATGGCAATGGGAATATTACCAAAGATCATTTAGATGAAAATTATGATGATCTTCTGGTGGAGAATGGTTGGTGATTTTAGCAGCGTTTTTTTTCGAAGTCCATCTCCCAAAATGCGATCATAATCCTAATTGGCTAGCCATACCCCATCATACCCCCACAAAACTGCATGGTTTGCAACACTTTTTTCACCCTAAGCTGGGCAATCCGGTCCCCCTGATTCAGGGCCTGGAACTCTACATGGCTCTGTCACTGGAAAAGATCGGGCGCAAGAAGGCGAATGGTTGACCTCACGGTTTTTTGGGTTTTTACGGTTATCCCAAAAGTAAACCACATCAAATAACATCAAATAACCTGACTAGTGTATATCATCTCAAGCTGGGGGAATAGCCTGGAAATCCCATGATTTTCCCCAGCCAGGAGAGCCGTGAGCTACTCACGCGCTTGGCCCAGCAGGGCACGTCCACACGGAGGAAGCAGGTGAGGGTGGATGGGTTGGGGTGGTGAAGCTGCAAAAGATGGGGGATGAAACTTCCAAATTGTGGATGTGGCCAAATTTGACATTTTTTTTCAAAATGGTTCCATCTATCGAGGAGAACAATATTTGCGCCACGGACTCCGCTACTCGAAATTCGACCAGGATTTCACTTGAAATCCTGGAAAAGATAGAGAGAGAGGCCAAGGCATATCAAAGCATATCAAAGCATTCAAGTTTTGGGGAGCCAATTGACCCATACTCATACGGGGTCAACAGGTGAAGGTTCAGCACTTTTGGGGAAGCAACTTGGCTCCCACACAGCCCGTTTTGTGCAGGCTGAATGGGCCTTGCTGGTCCAGGCACACTCGGGATGTGTTTTCGTCATTCTCGCAGTAGATCCAATAGTCATGAAACTTCGAAGCATAGTCACCACCGCTGCCGCCAGCACCACCGCCATCATCCTCATCATCATCATCCTCATCATCGTCATCACTGCTACTGTGATTATTACTCTTCTCAACCCCGTTTTAAAACAACAATCATCGATGATAATGATAACAGTAATAGCAACATGAAAAATTACCATCGTCATCCTCATGGTCATTGTCCTTGCCAGGATGCTGAAGTCTCAGACAACGCCGAGGGCCGCGAGATGCGACGGATTTGGGAGCAGGCGTGCCAGTTGAAGGGATTTACATGTTTGTATAGCTGATGTATAGTTGTATAGTTGTCTACTATTGTATACTCATACCTGTTTTGTATTGTTTTATCATGTTTTTAGTTGTTTTTATATGCTGGTGTTTCCATCAATTGAAGAGCTTCTTTGTAGAATTTTGTAGATGGACGTTTTCCCATGGAGCTCACAAGCTAAGCCCTAGGCTCCATCGCCCATCCTTCAAAGTTCCACGAGCCGCGGGGCCGGTGCGGCCAAGATGATGTCCAAAGAGGTGACAGCGCCAAACTTTGGGGAAGTTGTAGCTACAAAAGGATGTTACAATGGTACGATTGGGTGTGGTAATCTTTCGAAGTCGATGTCTAGTTCCAGGTCACAACATTTGCCCCTGAAAGAGTTAAGATGATGGGCCCATGAGGATTCACTGCTCGGGATTTGTTGACTGTTGCTTGTTTGAGCTGAGTTCATAGCCCGTGCGTGTTGTAGCCTATTTCCATCTATTTCCACTACGAGTTGGGTCCTTTGTTGAACGAAGTCCAGTGGTTGGTTGTGATTGTCACTCTGCTGGCCCCGACACAGGCAAGAGCAGGGCGATCTGCGTTGGATGAAGCAGCACCAGTGCTGGCAACATTGCTACTGGTGCTCGACCTTAGCCGTGACTGGTAGATTGATGGGTGAATTTCATAGCCATCCATGGGAATATTTTGACATTAGTTCCTGCCAAGAAAGAAAATGCTCTGTATCCGCCAGGTTGCTCATGTTGACCCCTGTTGATAGATTGGGACGCAAGCGTCAAAAGACACATTGGTATCAGCCAGCAAAAGCAAAGAACAAGCCCGGGAAAATGGCGATCACCGATTGTTACTCTAGTTAATGGTACTACCTAATGGTACTGTAACTCTTGGGGTTCCTACGTACTACCTGACTACCTGTTTCAGTAGGAATTCCCATCCAACGAGTAGAAACAATCTGGCACAACTGGGGCCTCCCCAATTCATCATTTCAAGCTTTGCTTTGCAAGGTACACCAAGAATGATGGCTTGGGGTTTCCTCCTGTTTCTGACATGCATGCCCTCTTACGATTGGTTGCAAGTCCAAGTCTGAACCCACGAAGCTAGGGATTTTGATGATTTATGTTCGCATGCACGAAGAGCCCAGTGATTTGAAATGCCAGATGTGTCCCATGCAAGATGCATTACCCTTAGACGACACACAGGCACAGATTGTGTTGGCATCATGTGGTACGTTTCCAGCAATTTCGTGGTTCACCAATCTTCAATATCCATCAATATCAATGAATGCGAAACAGGCGTTGCCGTTGGCGGTGGTGCCATTGCTGCTCCTCAAGGGGCAGTAGCAAAAAGTGGGCCTGGACCAACCTTGGTGGATGTGGCTCCAGCCGATGGTTCGTTGTTTGGCAATGTGGGGTGCGGGAAATGCACCAGTTCCATATCCAACCAGCTATAAATCAACTTCTGCAGGGCATCAAAAATCACCATGATTTCTAATGGTTGATCCAGGAGAATTTGGAATCACCCTATTGTACCGGATGTGAGGTGCATGGGTTTTTTCTAATATGTTTTTTTCCGTTGGGTTGACACGGTCTTGGTGATCTCCTGCAATAACGAGCCCCTTGATTCCCATTGCCAGGCGAAGCAGTTGCCTCTGCTGGACCAGCTAATGAAATTGGAAGCTGAACAGGAGGACGCTGCTGGAAACTGGCGACTTATGGTTGGGGTGGAACACGGTGGAACAAATTGGGGGTGAAACATAGCTACCAGTTGGATCCAGTTGGCAGAATTTTTGGAGGTCAAGAAATTTGACCCATAACTAGTGAAGATCAGGCCAGCGATTCAGCGATGCTGTTGCTTTGGTGGTTTTGTGTTCGTTGGAACCATGATTGGTCGGAAATTATGAGTGGTTCGTGATTTCACTTCTTTCTAAACTCCAAAAAATATCAAAAAATCAGAAAAATGGGATGACGATCCCGTCAACATTCATATTTTGGTGGGTGAACAAAAGCTTCCAGCCGTGCAGCCGTGCAGCCATTGTAGAGCCAGGAGAGACGGCGAGAATTAGCCGCCCTCCTCGAGAACCAGGGAACCCGGCACCTTGGTCGATGGATATTGTGTGAAGCCAATGAGTACCCACTGGTCAACTTGGCAATCGACAATCTCCATTCCTAGATGTTCCATGAATTTCCTATAATGTCCTACACATCATAGAAAATTTCGTTGGATCCCCACAACGGGAATCAATCCATGGCTATATGGTTTCGAAGAGCTGAGACTTGGGAAAAGGACACTTTCTGATTCGACGACAAAACGAGATGCAGCACCCCGTGGCTGAGGCAAAACACTCCGGAAGAAGCAGAACGTTGGGAAGCCCAGCGGCGGATCCATTCTTTCAAGGGAGACTTTAGTATATTTAGTCACTTTGGCCCAAGGAAAGTCAAAAGAAGGCCAAAAGAAGGCCAAAAGAATCATACATAATTACCCCAAACAAGATCCACAACTGTTTTTGCGAGGATTTATATATTGAATTCACACGGAGAGTCAGATTTTATTGCTTCGTCTGAGCTAAAGGGATGTCTGTTTTCGTAAATCTCCAGTGTCAACTGATTGAATGGTTTGGTGGTTTCATGATCTGTTTCATGTGGTTTCAAACATGTTTCATATCCCAGTGGAAAAAATATGCAGAAATGATATCTGGCATTTTTCATACCATTTTTCAAACATGTTTCGTATCCTGGCATGATGATTGCATTGATCCCAGTGGACCTTCGGTTTTTGTGGCCCCGGAGCTGAAAGGTCAACATCTTATGAAGGAAAATCGGGAACGCCTAGAGGATTGGTCTGGAAGAGTTGATGGCGGGTGGAATGATAGGGAAGTTACTAAGAAAATCTCCGCATGAAGGGTCACTGCATAGCAGCAGTATGCATTTGCATGCCGTATAATAAGCACAGGCTGCATTTTAAACCATGATTGTTTGCAGATTTGCTGAGCTTGTGTTGACAGATTGGCTTATGAGTAGAGGTGGAAAAAGGCATTGTGATCCTATGCAAGTGTGTATCAATAGTGTTTGCTAAGGGTTTATTAACCACCAAAAACGTCCAACAACGTCCAACAAGCACTATAATTATATTGAGCCGTCATGGTGAGCAGGAACTTCGTTTCGATCAAATGATCCTCATGGAGAAGCAGAAGCTTGGCAGCGCTGTCCAAAGGTTCTGGTGTACGGTGTTTTTTTCCCCCGATTGGTTCTAGGATTCTAGGAAATGTCGGTTGAGTGGGCTAAAAATATGATGGTTTTTGGATGGTTTTGAATTTATTTTGATCCGTGAGCAGAAGTCGGAAGAGTTTAAACAAATTGGAACCGTGTTGCCCCCGCTACACGACCGAGACCCGGAAAGGATATCTATCTCCAAGTGCCGTGGCCGTTACCTGCATCACTGAGGCGTGAACTTCAGCATGTGGAGATGGATGTGCCAGCTCTGGAGGTGGGAGATCTGGCGGATGCCAGTGAGGGATGTAGGTGTAGGGTCAGAGCGATTTCTAGTAGTGCATCATAGTGCGTTTTGTTCAGAAGGTTGCTCCAAATATCTGCTCTGATAGTTGGCTCAAGTTGGCTCAGCTGTCAGCAAAGTCAAGCACCACTTGGCTCAAGTCATGGTCAATTCCTTGGATCCATTCTGCCGATTAGCTCAGGTTAGCATGTCCACGAGAAGGGTTGGCACAAAACCAACAAAACATGGGAATACAAAGCAACCTCCCTACCTTTGATCGATTTGAGACAAGTCTGATTTTTTGGGCCTCGTGACTCATGACCTCGCGCATTCTGAAGTTGATGGAGCAATGCTTGCACTGATTGCAGCCTCGTCAGCTGCGCTTCAGCCCTATGCAGTTCATACTCCTAGTCGTGGTCATATCTCTGGAATTTGTTTGAGCCAACCAAGTTTGTCTAGGAAGTCCAGCAAGCACGTCGCATGGAAACATGTTGCGGGACAAGAGAATTCTTCCCATGATTCAGACGCTGTTTGTTGAAGGGTGGTTTTTGAAGGGAAGACTGAAGGTTTTCGAGTTGAGTATCTTGGAGCCTTGTGGCTCCTGGAAACATTGGAAACTGGAAGGCTGTCCAAGGCGCTCGCCTCTGTGACGTGCAGGTGTACTTCGTCTTGGTCCTGTCTTGGGGTGCTTCCCTTTTTAATCCAAGCCATGCTGACTGCCCTGATTTGGCATCGGGCCATCTGAGACCAGTTTGACACACTGGATGTGACTTGTGACCCTCGCATATCACATCTCTGAGCACATCAAACTGGTCATTTCGGAGCACTCTGCTTGCAGCATTTGATGATGCAGATCACTGCTTTTTTCGAACCTGATAAGCAAACTGTTTCAATGAGCTGCCCACGAGGCACCTCTTGAGAGGTGGCTCGTGGCCAACTCAATGTTAAGTTTGCAGGTGTTGAGTGTCGGATATTTTCTGGTGCTTTGAAGATTTTTGATGGCGGATCATGGCGGATCAATCGAACCGACCACCCACCCCTGAAGATATACTAGCAAGAGATAGACATGGCCGCCTTACAGGAAACCAATAGCTTTGCAGTGTGCCAGAAGCTGGTGACGTGAGAATAACAAGTCCGTGCGAGCTCCTGCTGTTGGGTGTGCAAAATATTCCAAAATGCTTTTGGATAATGCAACCCCCCACGAAGGTAGCAGCATTAAGTGTTGATTCATTCAGCAATCTGAGATTCACCGCTTTATTCAAAAATGAAGGTTGCTTAAAGAAAACACAAACATGATAACATGATATAACATGCAGGTTCGAGCCGGAATCTTTCAGATCCCTTGCAACATGTTGAAACCATTGGTGCTCTGAATACTCCACGACACGATTTCCACACTTGTTGGTCCTTTGAATACCGCAACGACAACGGAGATGCCAGTTGTTTTGCCACGAATAGGGACAATAGCTAGAGATATGTCCCAGCAATATTATGTAGTATGTAGGTAAGTATGTAATGTAATGTGTTTATGTGTTGGTAGTATTATGTAAACTATGGTATGTATGGTACGGTATTGTAAGGTATGAATGTAATGTAATCTACTGCAACGCAATGCATGTAATGCATTGTGACTGTGCGGCCTGGTGTGGTATGGATTTATTGCAATGTAAATGCTTTAGGGTATTTAGGTAGGTGTGTATTTGTATCTATATATATATATACATATTTTAAATTGTTTGAATATCATCATTTTTTTCCTATATCTTATGAATCTTATAACTTTGTATCTCTATATGAGCGCCCAAATACACACATAATATATATATATAATAAATATATATATATATATATTCATAATATCAAACTTAAAATGAACACAAAACCATATATTTGATGTTGAACCCACCAGGTTCAAGGGTTTTCTCTGGTTCTCAACCATGCAGCCATGGCCATCCAGATCCAGGCGAAACCGGAAGAGCTGAACCCCTTTGGTGACTACTACAGGAAGCACATCCTGAAGGTCTTGCCGCCAAGGCGCGCACCTGTTGGACCCGCAATATTGGCGAAGTTGGTCAAGCTTGGGGGAGGACCTTTGTTATGTGTTTTCCAATTTCCTTTGTATGTTTTGTTTTCTGAGATTAGTGACTGGAGAAATTTGATGCATTTTTTCTGCGTGGTGGGTTCGAACCTGTTTTTCTTCATATTTTGTGTTGGGGATGATGAGCCCAGCTGATTGCCGATTGCCATATTTACCTGGTTAGGGCTGCTGCAGTTGCTGGGTGAACGTTGGTGACTGGCAGATTAACGGCTCAATTGCTGGCATACATATACTTGTGAAAATCTTGTGAACTACTATAAGACTATATATATATACAGGAGATGCATGCACGAATTCAAATATTTTGACATACTGAGGCAGAAACTACTTATCAGTTTTTTTTGGGTGACCTTGGCTGTGGCTACTTTACTGTACATCACTGTAAACATCATGAGGGCGAAACCCTGGTTTTGTTTCCAGTTCTGAGAGTGTAACATGTGTACAACAACATTCACAGGTATCTGCGGGATGGACGATATATATTTTTTAACGCCCAAGAATACTTGACACTTCACCGACTTCACCCCGCAGAAATGTAAGAACATGCTGGGCTAGATGACTTTCACTCGCCAACACTTCAATTCACATCAGTTTTTTACATTGGTGAAATCCCAAACTTGTTTGGTTGAACACTGAATGCAACTATTTGCTTTAAATCTGACCAGAGACCCAATTCACCCCACCTCACAGACCCAAAAACCAGGCTCTACGTCGGCTTCCTGGATCACACCGCAGCAAGAGAGGCTGCAGCTGCAGCCCTCCAGGCAACTTGGTTGCTGAGGAACAAGAATCGCTGACAGTGAGCCGTCTTGAGCATGTGGATTTAACCCCAAGAATTACAATTTTCTTTGTCTTTTCCAGCAAGCTACTTGCATGTGGTTGGTAAATTTACCACAATAAATAGGGTTGTCTCAAAGTGGTGGATACCACTGATACCAGAATTTAATGGTCGTCAGAGGCATTTTCATGGAGAACAGTGAAAATGGTGAGACACTGCCAGGTGTGCCACCCTTTGAAGCTGGATGAGGAGATGGTCCATCCTACCTGGGATAAACCCTACCGGGGATACCTGGCATTTCAAAAAGGCCATGGTTGCGGGACTCATAGAAAGTTCGAAAAAAAAGCGTTCCTGTTTGGGAATTCGCAATTTTCAGATACTTGGGTGACCCGGTGACCCACTTATATGTCGGATATAGGCTATAGGTGAAAGATTTGGATATTATCGGGCTAGAAACATCTAGAGACCATTTATTGAGCTCTCACTAGTTTTCTGGATCATGCCATGTATGGTCTTAGCATATTGGGGGAGAGTTATGCCAATTGAAACTACCCAGTCAGTAAGTGGGATATTCACCTAGTGCCCGGTGAATGGCCTCACTGTTGCAGGTCCATGTAAGTCATGTGTAAATGGATCACTTTCCATTGCAAGAGATGTACTGGGAAGAGAACATTGTTTCATTCAGAAACCGGAGATACCGGAGATGGTCTCTCTCAAAACTTCCCAACTTTTCCCAACTTCGAAACCAAACACAATCTTTCAGTCATTTTACCCACCTCAGTAGTATAGTAGTGATAATCCAAAATCTGAACCCGTTGGTAAACTGAGTCATTGGGATTTTCTGGAGACATAACATGGCTTACAAAAAAACGTAGTAAATCTGGGCCCAGTTCCACTGGAACAACTGGATTTTTTGAACCATAGTTATAGGGGCTGGGGGTTCAAATGGGTATGAGTCACAATTGGGTACCCCAAAACTTAGATGGTTAATACATGTTAATACATGTTAATACTAAAAAAATACTAGAAAAAAATAGAACCTCTGGTCCCTTAAGTCTTAGATGTCCCGTTCCCAAATCCCGCCATGTTACATCAATATGTTACATATGTTATAGCCATGTTACAATATGTTGCCATACAATCAATGGGAATTTCAGGATCCTAAAATGGAGATACCTACCATATATAAGGCCTATGTAAGGCCTATGTAAGGGGATATACCCCCAAAATATGGCCTTATATGGTACAGTACCTCCATTTTAGGATCCTGGAATTCCCATTGATACAAATCCCATGGCGATTGCAGGACGGCGACTCCTCCGTGGCCGTCTCCGCCGCCAGCCGCGCCCGGCGCGGCGACCGCTCGCGGGGCTCGCGGCGGGCGCCCAGCGCCTCGAGCGGCGCCACGGCGCGCGAATCGGCGCGGTCCAGCGACTCCACGGCGGCCACGGGGCCAGGCCAGGAAGAATCGTTGAAGGTATCTTAATTTATCTTAATGATTAATGATTCATGTATCTTACTGTAGATTATCATTATTAATATACATAAATAGAGTCATTAATATTAATGATTATCATTAATGATATTAATGGTATTATTAATGATTATCATTAATGAGTGTTAATATATACCATTTTGGTCATGTATCATTATTTTTTTCAGAATCGTTAATTATTTTGGTAAGGTATTGAATTGGTCATGTATCTTACTGTAGATTATCATTAATGAATATTAATGTATATATTACTATATATTACTGTAGATGATATCACTCACATTGAGAGTTAATGACATATCGATACTTGCTGACTTATATTGACTTGTGATATTTTGTATGCAATGATAATCATATGTGAACATGAGGGGATGGGATGGGAGAATATGGGAGGCCAACATGAAGCAAAGACGGTGATTGTCGATCTATATATGTTTTCAGACACAAACATGGGATCAAACGAGGAAACAACCCTGAGACCAGAACGTAGTCATGTTGGACAAAATAGCACCAATCACAAAGTATTAAACAGGAATTGAGAACAGTAATTGATATGCCCTGATTACAGTGATTGACTTATTGACTTATTGACTTATTGATATTTAAGTGATATTTAAGCAAGTTAAGTTAACCAATCTCTGGCAGGGATGATGTGCTCCAGGTGTGTCCCACCGCGGACCTCGGATCTCAGTGCCCAAGTTGGTGTTGCCTAAGAGGCGCGGCTGGCCACTTCGGCAGGGATGGTGAGGCATCAGTCAGCACAAACGGCTTCAAATGATCATTCAACATAGAAGTGACATGAAGTGACTAAAGGAAAAAAAATGCAACACTATATGCAACAATATGTGGTTTTGGTCATTGTGTGATGGTGGTTTCATACTTCCAGGTTAGCTGGTTGGAGGGTATTTGAAATTTACAAATGTCAGAGATGGCGTCAATGTTCAAAATTAGTTCAAAGTGCAGAACATGCTACTGTATAACATGCTATAACCATAGAGTGAACAGACCACGATTATCACGAGGATGCCTGGCATGTTGAGATAGTCACTAACCTTTATAAATTTATATATATATATATAGTTGCTATTGGTTTGGTCTATCTGATTCCTGCTGAACTTACACAAACCCCGCCAACGCCCTGTGAGGCTTCAAGATGGATCAGACCCATCGGGGCGACCTTTGGCTCCTTGGCTGAAGTTCTGGTTGGTGATATATCTACCATCAAAACCATAGTTAACCATAGTTGACCATAGTTCACCATAGTTAACCATACTTAACCATATGGTTGCTGTTGTTCTATATTTGTTCACCCATCTCAGCGACAGGATTGACACAATCATGAACCTTCAGGATCCCTTCGGACCTTTGTGCACCTTGAAAATCTGACATGGACTCCTTCCTGGAACTAAGAAAGTGGGGATGAATGATATGAATGGGGATGGAACTTCATTAAGTATGATAGTTGTCACGAACTGTCTATGCTTATCCTGGTTTCCCGAATTATCTCCCAAGGTCCCAAGGTGTTTGTTAGCACAGCATTCAGCGGTGTCAAGGATAGCCGGCAGCGCAAGACCCGGGAAGCCCTGGAAAAGTTGACGGCCGTCTATTCGGTGCCTGAGCTACAGATGGCTCCTTGAGGTTGTTACAGGGATCCATTTTTTGGCTGGTCAAAAGAGATGGAGAAACCATACGTGTCCAGAGGCCAGGAAAACCATCAAACAATGTTTCTATGTTTAACCCTTGGATGTGATTCAAGATATTTCAAGATGTGGTTGAATGATGTTGAATGTAGTTGTACCTGGAAGTTTCCACAGGTGCCAATAAGCCGGTCCTGTCCATCCTTATGCAGTGGCAAGCGGGCAGGCCGCCTATGGGGCTGGAGATGGCAAGTAGGAGCACAACGAAAATCATCATTTGGCCATCATGAAATTAGGGATGTAACAATAGTTATATACTATATATAACTATCATTATTATATACTATATAGCTATCATTAACTGTCAATGGGGATTTAACCATAGTTTAACCATAGTTGATAGTTATATAGTATATAGTTAGTCAGGAGTCAGGATTCAGGATCCAACCGGCCAACGCCTTCCCATGCCTGACGGATAAAGGTCATGGTTCTGATTGGCACATGGGTACTGGTCAAGTATGGACCCAAATGTGGCACCAACCACCTACAATTCCACATTTTTTTTGAAATTATTTGACACTATTGTTCGTGCATTCAACATGCATTAAAGGCATGTTTAAAATGGTACTATACTGGTTTTCAACCATCCACACAATAATGGTGGTTCACCAATAACTTATATTTGTTAAACCATGTTAAACCAATCATTCATAATCAATGATGGGTATTTAATATGATCTAATCCCAATCATTAACAATAACCTACCTCTATTCATGTGTGCTTCCTTAAACCATCCACCCATGGCCGCAGGCGGTGCGGCTTGCGAGGCCCAGAATGGCCAGGAGGTGGGCCATATGAGAAATCAGCGATAGAAATTGGATGACAATGGTGGTGATCCCCATTGGAGATATTCAAAGATACAACACTTCAAATTATGTTAAACAAATGGATTGAGAGATGATGATTGATCACCGAGATATTTACTGTATATATCATATATTTATCCAAAGATACAAACACTTCAAATTCTGTTAAACAGATGGATTGAGAGATGATGATAGCCATTGATCGCCTTGATTGAAACACGGCAATGGCCCATGGCCACTACCCCCTGGGGGCCCTGGCTCCGCTCGCCAGAAGCGTCCGCCCCAGCCGCCTCTGCCAGTACCGCCAAAGGAGCGTTTGGTGTGAGCCTCAGCGAATCGATGCCGTTCCTCGCGTCTGTTTGGGGATAGATTGCTATCAAACCCATAGGATCCATGTATGCTATATATGGTAACATTTACCATCAATATACCCCCAATGTTAGCATATATACCATACATGGATCCTATGGGAAACAGATTCAAGACCTTCTTTATCTACTTGTGAATGTTGTGAAATGATCCCTTTGATTTCTTTTTATGGAATTGTTGGATGAATTGGATTGATTTGGTGGAATGCTTACAAGCAATTGAAACCACATCAATTGAATGAGTGCCGGAATGATTGCGGTGACAAGCAGGAAAGCCTTTTAGGCATGACTTAGGCGTGACTTTTGGAAACAGCGGTGACAATGGGGGAAGCCCCGTAGGCA
>Ga0126342_10000266_pt1 | contig 49242 bp, 46 predicted proteins | sample Cyp1metagenome_FD_92528 | JGI IMG/M metagenome (GOLD analysis project Ga0126342, IMG submission 92528) | Coral microbial communities from Lord Howe Island, Old Settlement Bay, Australia - Cyphastrea 1 metagenome | ecosystem: Host-associated > Invertebrates > Cnidaria > Coral ...
CCTGCTCATCATCATCATCATCATCATCATCATCATCATCATCCGACTCATCATTCTGCTCATCACCCTGCTCATCATCATCATCATCATCATCATCATCATCATCATCATCATCATCGGCATCATCATCCTCATCATCATCATCATCACCATCATCATCATAATCATCAGCATCATAATCACCATATGTTCAACACATATTGTTGTTAGTTAACTCCCAGTTGTTCACCTTATTATTAGCGCTTCTTGAATCCTTCAATTTTGTCTGGCTAAAGCTTTTCAGGCCATGCCAGGCCCTGCTTGATGCATGGACTGGACGTACAAAGTCTTGCTGTTTTTGACTCGATTAGGAACAGGAGGGATATGAAATCACAAAAAAAAGGATCCACTATAAAATGCAAAGGTCATATCCTTTGGGCAAACTTAACAAGTCGGATGGAACCTCAACATTATCGTTGCAGGCCTCTCATCTGGGGAATCTTGCCAGTCTGCCAAGGACATTCTTTCCATACGTTCCTTAGTGGCACAAGGTTTTGTGATGAATAGCCTAAAATGGCTGGAGGAATTCGAGCTTCAAGACCAATTGTAGTTTAGATTATATATCAAATTTGTATATATATATGTATTTATATTTATATTCTTCTAGGAAACCCAGGAATCAAAATAAAACATGAGACTGAAACCACCAACCGGATTCTTCGCAGCACATCATTCTTACATCATTCTTACATGTTCTGATCTTGGAGTCTGAACAGGATACTTGCAGGAGGCTTCAAGATGATTTCCGGATTGATTCTCATTCCTATTCAGTACGTTAAACCAGTATCAATACACGTCCCCAATCTTCCCGTTGATGAGTTTTTACTGCTAGGATGATGCTACCTGGTTGTGAAAGACCCATAGCTTTGTGCAATTCCGTGATCTTCCGTGCTTGTTCGTTAAATTAAATAACCGTCACCAAGATTCACCAAGATTTTTTATACCCATTCATGTTCGTTAGATAACCATGTTGCTCCGATACATGTGTTTCTTGCTTCTGATCGCAATGCTCTAGTGGAAACAAAATTCTCAGGGCCGGTCTGGCATACTATTTATCATCCGTTTTTTTTTTAATAATCCCTGTGTATAAACCAATGGGAAAAGGGCACCGAGCTGCTTCGGATTCGCGAAATACCCATCATACAGTTCTAGCCCTTAGCTATCACTGGTTAATAAGGATATATGTAATAAGATGTTAAAAGTTATAATCCCATTTATAGCTTTTGAGGGCCATAGCTGTACACCCATTCTAAGGGCGCAGAGAGCCGACTCTGTCCAAAGCTCCCGCTGTGATCGCCGTGACGGGTCCAGTTCTGGCGGAACTCGACATCTCGAAATGGGACTTTACATTGTACCCTGAACTAACATAGCAATAGGGGAATAGGTGAATAGGTGTACCCTGAACAAACTATTATAACCTATAGTAGTGAAACCAAAAACAGTGAAACAAAAAAAATAAACCTAATTCAAATTTTAATAAGAAATTTAGCTATTAAGAGTGGTGATCTTCCATAGTTGCGCCAAATTACAAGAGGATGATGCTTGATGATGCCTCGAGACATGTCTATGGGGTCAGCAAAAGACATGAGCAATATGAATATAATCCCAATAATCATTTAGGTATATTTATATATATATACACATAAATCATATTCATATAGATACACATGCATATACTCATTTACAGGAAGGTTCACTAACAAACATGGCAAGCCCAGTCCATCTGCAATTTGTCTGCCGTTTGCCACCGCCAGAGTCTTGAACTTCGTCAACGCAGGCGAATCATTCCAAATAGAGATGAACAAAACAATCTACCCTCCAGTAAATAAATATAAACCCTGAAAATGGTGGGTATCTAAATATATATAATACATAATTCATATATATATATATAATATATATGTATTTATTTTGAAAGTATTTATAATGAATGTACTGCAATAGAAAAAGTATAGCCCCTTGATTCAAGATGTGAAGATCGCAGAACAAGTGCCACCCTCCCTGGTGGAAACCCTGGCTGCACCTCTCTGGGTGCTCCTGACACTGCGGACAAACAAATGCAATTGTGGTAGCCGACAAACCACAATACGTATATATATATATTATATAGAGATAGAGATAGAGATAGAGATAGAGATAGATCTTTAGATATAGATGGGTGGAGAGATAAGATTAGAATCAGATTAGATTTAATAGTTTTCAGTCAAATTTGTTTAGATTTAATCAAATTTAATTAATTAGATTTAATTTAGATTAGATAGATAGACGGATAGATGGATAAGATATATGGGGAAGAATGGAGGAATGGATGGATAGATGCATAGATAGCTAGATAGATGGATAGATGGACGGATGAATGGATGGATAGATGGATAGTTCGGTAGAGTATATCGGTGCATGTGTTGGACGTGACATCAGCAAGAAAACACATGGCCGCGCGAGGGCCAAAACCGCCCTGAGACATTGCCCATCTGAATAACTTAGTGTTTGCCAGTTCCAGCCTCAACACACAGCCCCCAATTTTTCTCAAAATCACTAAAGCATACTGAGATGTTGAACTTGTTGATTCCAATCGTTCATCCAAATTCGTTGTTTAACCATGTTTAACCAATCACTAGATTGATGACTGAGAATGATATGGTCGCAAGCAAGGACGGAGAATAGCGTATCTGTTGAATCCATACATACTGTAGAGAATGGGATAGCACAATATTTGATAAAACTGTACATAAGATGATATATTTATAATTAGTGGGCTATAGCTAGTGGATTTTCCATTACTCGTTTTGGTAAATCCAACAATAAACGGATTTAACATGACATGTCACCATCAAACTTGGTGGACACTGGGGACTGAAACATCAAACACACCGACTTGACCATAGCATTCCCAAATGGTAGGTGTACGGCACTGGGAAAATCCCGACAAGTATTTCTGTGAAAATGGTCAAATACCATCAAATCCCCATGGTAAATCCCATTGTTAATGCTTAAATACCACACTAAACCCACTCAAATCTAATTGGTGGTTTCAACCCCCCTGAAAAATATGAAAGTCAGTTGGGATGATGACATTCCCAATATATGGAAAACAACATTTTCCAAACCACTAAACCCACTAAAATTCTATGAGCAAATCTTTGAAAGCCAGATTTCGCACCAACCCATGGGCCCCAAATTGTTTCACCGACAAATGTGCTCTAAGGTCCTGTACGGAGAGTCTTCCTCAGACCTGCCGGCGTTTTAAAATTAAATTTATGGTGCTATAGTAGCTACAGTAGATAAATATCGAGCTAGTCAACGGATGTAGTTATCAATATTAACCAACAAACTAGGGTTAACTAGTCATATTCCCCCGGCCCCAGTTATGTTAACCCAATTAGGGTGGACATCAGCCAACAAACACAACTGGAAGACCACTTTGGGCTGGGCACTCCCCATGTCATATGGGCTAATTCATAATCCGAAAAATAAGTCAGTTAGTCGAACCATGCATAACACCTATAAGAATGTATAAACGCATATGTAAACCCATCAACAGTGGTATTTTTACTGGCTCAATCTCTGGTGACTGCGACTCGTTTATATATATATATATTAATACATATAAAACTAATGTGCATCCCATTTTTCCTTGCATTCTTTTGTGTTACATACGTTTATAAAATGTTTATGTGTAATATTATGTAATAAATAATTATGGATATACCAATCTATTACAGTATATTATATAATAATAATACTATATACAATACACCATATTGTAATATGCAAGCATGATACAAAAATAATGATACAAATAAGAACAATAACAATAAAAAATAACACAGTGATAAGATTCATATGAAGAGGAATAACATCTGTTTATCATGAAATACACATAATATAAACCAATATAATATATTGCTATACTGTGGATTACAGTGGATTACACCATTTTAGTATGATAAAATATGGTGCTTTATCTATTGCTGTGTGGCACATCTCCATTTTGTCAAGCCGCCTGTGCAGCGTCTCCCGCGTCTCCAGCGTCTCACCTAAATGCGTGCCTGCAGTGGCACGGCATCTTGGGGCCATTTCAATGAGAAAATATGGAAAACATAGCAAACATATGGAAAGATATGGGAAACAATATGGAAACATGATGATCATTTGATGATCATTTCATCATGAGAAACTGGGATATTTGATTATGTTGATGTCCAAAATGCTCAAAACAAACCTCATCTGTTACCGTTTATGCAGGAGACCGATGCTCTCGGTCGCTGGAGTCACAGCGCAAAAACATTGCTACATGGTTGCTGGCCTATTCGCAAGTCACTATGCAGGGATATGATGGAATATTGTAACTGGTTGGTGGTTTCAACCCCTCTGAAAAATATTAGTCATTTGGGATGATTATTCCCAATATATGGAAAAATAAAAAATGTTCCAAACCACCAACCAGGTAAGAATATAGATCATGGATAATCATGGTCCTCTTGATCAGTGAGCTAATTCTGAGCCCTAGATACGACAATCCAATTTCACCAATTCACCACAGATTTATGTGTCAACAGAGCACCTTCAAGCTGGCAGCGAAAAAACAGTCGTGGCTTTATGTTCACCCCGTGAACTTCGATTTACCTCTACCATTATCTACCATAAATCCAAGTGTTACTCTACTGAAGTAAAGCAACTTAGCGAGTCCGAGCTGGGACACCTCAACGAAACATAACGAAGCCATCGCACCTTCAACCACCGTTTCAAGCCGCTCTCGTGGGGACTCTGGCCGCGCTGGCCTACTCAGGGCCACCCCAGGTGCTATACAGGGACTGTGGATGGAAGAAATCCTGCACCAGTTGATAGATGGTTTATCCTATTATTGATAGGGTTTCAACATGTTTCAACCATCCAAGTTGGTGCAGGATTTCTTCCATCCACAGTATTATGTCAATTTTCCACCCAGTGACCATTATTGACCTACAATGGACGCAACCGTGCTACACTAGTGATGCGTCTATTTCAACAGAATGGGCACACTACTACCACATTCTGTTTGATCAATTTTTGATTATTGTTGTCACCCCAAACGTGTCCCATAGATGTCCTACAATACTCCAGTAATTTCCCACATCACATTGCATGTGTTTTACATACACTAGGTGATCAAACATGGCTGGCTGGAAAATCCCTTATTCGAACAATGGCGCTTTAGTTCGCTGGGAAAATCATCGAACGATAGCTAGGTGATTTTCAGGCGCCTCTCTGATAGCGGCTCTTGCTGCGCCTGGAGCTGGTCGTAGGTGATTTATCACCAACACTTCAATTCCACAAAATGGTCAACATGGACCTCCCCGGAATGAGAATTGGACACTTGGAAGATGATTTTTTTCCTGCTTGGATCTGGTTATTTGATGTCATTCTGGGGCTCATTCTGTTTATATAATTTTAATGAGCTGGAATTTATGCCTACTAGCCACGGGCATGCTGAGGATTGAACATGATTGAACCAACAACCAAAACTGGCGGAATTTACATAGTGACTTAAGGCATCATTGGCAGAAACAGCAGAATCAACACACATTTTGAATGTTTTTGGCTGCCTTGACTTGGCCGTCAAAACTCTCCGTGGACCCTGTGGATCCCTGTGGCTCTGCCAAGCTGCTTCTGGAACTTCCTTGTCGCCGTCGCCCATTTCCTGCAGAAAGTTCTCCTGTAGTCCCTTCACTGCATCACCTCAACGGCCGAAATCTCCACGGCAACGACATGGAGAATGAGGATCTGTTGCATAGCCATGGAAAATCCCTAATAAATGGAGGTTTTAATGGGAAAATCATCTATAAATGGAGAATGGGGATCTGTTGCATGAAGTCTGGGAGGTACCTCATCAAGCGTTTCACTAACGTCTTTGCAATCGCTTCCCTTGGATAAGGCGCTGCACTTCAGGATTTTTGTGGCGTTTTGGAAGCTTCAAATTATGGCACCAATATTGTCATGTCACAGCACACGTGCCCAGCGTCACAGCCACACCCAAATCTGGTCACCCAGATACAGGTAGGATTGGCCCTGGGAAGATGTTGATTTTGATCACATCCCCATTGCTTTTTGATTATCCTTCTGAATTACTGAATGTATCACATGGGTACGGGTCAAACCTATGGTACCCTTCTCTTCACCCCAAAATAGCTGGTAAATGGATGTTCACCCCCAAAATTCTATAGAACATCACAGGCAACTTACCACATCCCCAAATCCATTATTGATGATTGATACATGTCCATATCATTCAGATGTCCCTATATATTCCGATGATTGTTTGTTACTGTAATTTGGTGATAGTTGCAGGGGTTCTTCCAAAATGACGATTCAACCAATTTGGTTACTTCAAAATTATCATTTGAAGCTTTCCCAAGTCGTGGGGGTACCCCAAATCAAATCATCCAGTCGTCAACCATGACTCAGTATTGCAACAACCATGGTGACGGCTGGAGATCCCAAAAATGACTTAGGAAACCCCATGAAACCACCATAAACCACCAACCGCAGCCAGGCAGCTGATGGATCCTCTAGAACTGCGGCTGCCCAGGGTCCCAAGGCTCAGTTCCATCAATGGAGCTGGACGTGGCAGCCTGGGTCCCGTGGTTGTAGTGGTGCCACCCAGTTATATACTAATGGTGCGAAAACCACGGCAACAAAAAATGAGTTGACGAAAACTCATTGGGATTTATTACCCTATGGATCCAAGTACCTTCTTAGGAAGTGTTTGGGGTATAATTTACTATAATTTGGAGGGTTAAGTACCTTCTCAGACATTGTTTGGATCCAGAGAGTAAAGATATTTTGATAATCATTTCATAGTTATGTGTAATTCGCTGATTTCGGTTGGCTAAGTTTTGTTCTTTTATTGGGCCCCCATGAACCGGGGCCCCAGGGCACCACCTTGCAGTTGTGGTAGAGGGGCCCAAGAACCGGGATTCTCCAGTGGTATTCTGCTGAACATGATTAAAAGAAAGGAAGTAGATCCTGTTGAAATCTTCAACTCCTATATAGACGCCAAAAATGTATCTATGACATGATACTGGGCTAACTTTGGACAGCCTTCACTTATAGCATTATAGCCTATAGCTTGAAGCAAACATAAGCAATTCAACCAAAACCAGGTGTCTCCATATATGTACAGCTTCCTAAGCGCTGGTTCGGGTCAATTAGGTTCCATACAATTCCCTTGGCTAGACTTCTTGTAAGCGAGATGTTGAGGTATATGCGATGTAGATCCTCGAAACAAAGCCAACCGGATCTGGATCAATATGCATTGTTCCTAAGTTGGGTGAACCCCCAAATCATCCAGTCGTCATGGATGACCATGACTTATATAGTTTATTGAAACCCATGGTGACGACTGGGGATCTCAGTGACTGAAGAACCCCCCAAATGATTTCTGCACTGCATCATAGGCCAGGTCAAGCGTCGTGTTCCGCTCTTCCCGGTTGCCGCCAGCGTCACCTCGCAAACATCTGGCTGGATAATGGGATCCATCATCCCCAATGACCTACCGATCTTACCATATTTTTATGATGGTTTTCTATGATATCAGCTGTCACATGCTTTGCTACTGCGTTTTCCACCGAAGATAAGCCGGCACATGTGCAGGCACAAGCGCGGCCGTTTCTCAATTCATAGACAATAGCCGCGCAAATCAACATTGCAATGAACTTCCCCCAATCTTTGGAGGAAATCTCAACAGGATTCTGCGCATTACCCCTCTTCCTACCCTCTCAGGCAATGCAGTGAACATGCAACATATGAAGCTACAACTTTGATATTCATATCCCAAAGAGAAGTAGATCCTAGAGTTGCTTGTTGCTTGTGGTCCATTGTAATTTATGTAGTCAAACGACACCGAGCCTGAGCCTGCTGGTTCTTTCGATTCCCTCAGTGCTGGGTCGGTTGGAACAGCACCTACCCATGAATGGAATGCAATGTTCAAACCTCACAGTCTGACCCACTTTCTAAGGCTTCCGGTAGCCCATATAATTCATAAAAGATCTGGCAGCCAGTGCTGATCCTTTCTCCAAAGCCTTGTTGAAAAAGCTCATCAGCATAAACCACATGCGATTGCCCAAAATAGGGGTATGATGCGATATGCAACAGTTCATGAATCGGTCAATTGTGGTCTGACGGACTTCTGGAGGATTTGAGATGTGGTCGGTATCCCGACTCTCGAACATGATTCAACCATCATTGCCAACTCACCCAGCTTGTCAGCAAATCTAAGGTGGATTTAGTATTTAGCTCATATTTAGTTTTCCAGTTTTCCACTAGTTTAGTATTTAGCCCATATTTAGCCCATATTTTTCGTATTTAGTATTTCAGCCCACTAGTTTAGTTGGATTCCAGCCCAAATCTAACATATCACAACAGTTCTCCATTCATTTCTCCCGTTTCTGGATCCATCAGAATTTCGCCCACCGACATCTCCAAGTGACTGGTCATCTTCCACTTCCACCTGGCCCCGAATGGATCATGGCTCGCCGTGATCTGGGAAACAGCAATGGGTATATGATGTCAGGGATTTATAAATGGGGATAGAATGAGATTTAACCAACAACCATGGAAATGTAATGGGAATATCATGCAAATATGATATAATGATTATAATGGAATTATATCTAGTAATAATATGTAATAATGGTTCTTGATATATATATATGACATGGGAATAATGGGATATATCTATGTACAGTAACAAACATCAGATGGGATAAAAAATGCAATTCATCCAGATACAATGGGAGTTCATAGGAAATTAGAGGGATGGGGTTATATCTGACTGAATTATATATCTGGTTGGTGGTTGACCTACCCCTCTGAAAAATATGAAAGTCAGTTGAGTCAGTTGGGATGATGACATTCTCAACCAGATATGAGTACACGAACCTGAACATAACTGAAACTTAAGGACATCTGGGGATGATTCCCCGTATCCAATTCCCACCACGTCAAAGGTCATTATAATTCAGACATGATGGACATATCCCACTGCACAACAATTGTGGTGCAAAAACAATACAACATCATCCAACTTTAGTGATGCTATGGGTGAGGTACACTCTCGCAATCTAGCATGGCAATGGAAGACTTCCCATGTGGGTTGATTTTCTCTTCCTATTGGACATTCATTGGAGAGACATTATACAACCAACGCAAAATCACAAGAGCGGCATCTGATGGATCATCAAAATCATTTGTGTTCCCAACGAAAAACAACATACGAGCGTTAAATCAATGCGTCCAGTCATACGAGCGTGTATCAACAACAAGATATGATCAACACACATGGATATGGGTTTGCTTGAAAACAGAGCGCCCACAAATCTCATCGTTCACATCAATTATCCTACAATGATATACAATGATGATGTTCATGTTCCCCATGAAAGGGGCATCCCCAGTATTCCCCAGGTGAGGACACAGCTTATGTGGGTGATACCCAGTAAATCAGAAAGGTTTCTGACTTAGAAAATTCCATGGATGAGCGCCTTCAATTCTTCCGCAGCCAGCTCATCCTGTTCCTCCTGAAACGTGGCTTGAAACCACCATGGCAAACTGGATCCTGCTTTGGATGTTCCATGGATTCCATGAGGTCTTTTCGAATTGTAAAGAAAAACCACATAATATCAGGTCATGGCTGTTGGGAGGAATCTCATCAAACAGGAGTTCTGATGCGGTTGAGATTAGCAAACAAGAAACACATAACACATGATATGACAGAGGTAGTGTTGACAAGTGTTGAACATATTATGTACTAGGGTCAAAACATGGTATATGGATGTATATAGTTCATGGTCATTCATATAAAATGGGCGTATTACACCGTATGAGTGGATTGACAACAAAATCCTTTATTGGGAAGTTGTAGCCCATGTTTCGACGTGGATTGGGAGAATGTTGGATTGACAGCGAGTCGCCGCTTGGATTTGTTCGTTCCTGAAATTTCACCTGGAAACCACAGAAACTGGCTGTGGAAGATGATATGTTCTGATACTGGTTGGTGGTATTTCAACCCCTCTGAAAAATGATGGACTTCGTCAGTTGGGATGATGAACATGTCCCAATATGATGGGAAAAATAAACATTTTCCAAACCACCAACCAGTTCTATGATCTGATATGATTGTCTTGCTGGAAATGGCTGATCAAAGTGATCAATCCCCTGTAGACACCTATGGGCCATTGTGGGCCAAAGGGATCTATGACTTGATCCATACAGTATACTGTCATAGAAAAGTCATGGACCATAGGTATCATACATATATATCATATATATACATATATATAATATATATATATATATACAGTATATATATATATATATATATATATCCCAAAAGATCCAAACACGTGATATATAGAGATTCTAGCACAAAAGCTGTGAATATGATATTAATTGCCAAAGCATGTATATAGCAATTCCTCTTGATCTGGCAGTTTAGAGGCCTTTCTGGGTTCAATTAACTCAGCCTGTTCCCTTGCCATTTTCTTCCCCAGCAGCATAGCTCTTAGACAGAATCTTCACTCTCAGAGGAAGACTCAGCCCCAAAACGTAACCTCAAGTAGACAACATGGAGTAGCCCCAACTCCAAAGTATTGACATGAGCTCGCGATGCCACTCGGATCGCAAATCTGTTCCAATCCTCTTGTTGGAAACAGTGGACAAAACGGCTGTTCAGGCCTGAGTCAGAGTCAGCACTAAGATGTATCAAGACCACCACCCACAAACAAGGAAAAAATAACAGTTTGCACAGGAGTCATCTAGTGAGACTAGGCACCAAATCTCATATGCAGATATTGCAGCTCTTGATAGGCCTAAGTATGGCCCTTGGAGGCCAAATAGTTTCCATGTGCATGAATAGTTTACACCACCAATGCGCCACTTGCCATGACATGTGCGTGACAAGGCACATGGCACTTGGGTTTGATTGGGAACAGGTGCTGCATTCCAAGATCCACGGCTTGCTTTGCCAAGGAATAGTAGGAGTTTAAGCTCTGGTCCTAAATAGGGAGCAAAATTATAGCCATGAAGAAGGGGTGCATCAAACCAATACACCTGTAGCAGTTAATTAGCCAAAGCTTCACATGCCACCGACGTGTTGCGAATAGATTGTTCATCCATGTACCGGCCAGTAGCTTCGACAAAGTTGAACCACTCCCCAAGCTGGTACCTTTGAACAATCATGGTTGAAAATAATTTGACCAGATTCAGTAGTGGAATGGAACCAAGTGGAACTCATGTTGTCATGCCCAAGGTACACACAGTTTGCAACATGGAAACGGTCAAGTTCATGACCTGGCCCAGCATCTTGTTGCAGAACCCTCACCATCACATCAGCGAGCCATCCCACCACAACACGAGCCTGCACAGGTGGGCTAGAAGGTGACAGAAGTAGACCGATTGAAAAGCAGATCCAGGACATGGACTTGCCATCTTGATCTTTGGCCAAAGATTAAGATATCATATTCACAGCTTTTGTGCTAGAATCTAAAATTAAGAATATATCATGTGTTTGGATCCTTAGGGTGGTGATTTGAGACTGTGGCACAAAAACAAATTGCCAAGAAGCATTCCATGCTTTTGCATGGAGTTCCGCATGTCCTCCTTGCACACTAACACACCGATTGTGAGAGAAGACCCCTTGCGAATGCCTCAGCTGACTCTAGTTGGTTCAGCCCCCCTACCTGTGCATGTGGCCAACAGTAACGAATTCCAAAGCCCAGACCTTATAATGTATTGGAACTAAGATACTGGATTTTGTTCGCTTTTGTCCAACCATTGAAGTGAAGCCATGCAGACTTGTATCGGTCAGACATTTCCACATCACCACCTCCCCAAATTTCATAGTGTTCCACAAGAAGGATGAGTGTGCTTCCTGCAACCCACAGTCCATAGCCCAAGTTCACCGAATGCATGCTGCAAAAGCAGATGTGGGAGGGGTCAAAGTAGACGATCCTCATCAAGCCACCTTGACTACATATATCTAGCTGTGGGTTTCAACACTGGACCGTTCCAGCATATGACATATATGTACTATAGATATATAACACCTCCCACAAAGATACAATAGAAAACTATTTTTTGAGGGCTGCTATATCATAATTTGCAGTCCAAAGAGCTTTGCTCACCAGGTCTCAAAGCATCATTCAAGAAGCTTTGCAAGTCCCTTCTGGGGCGTTCTATCAACGGGTTTGGCACAACTAAGAAGTCCGATTTGGTCATGAAACACCCATGGCAAATATTGACTGCCTTCCACCATGCTTGTAGGTTGAACCATTCCTTAGCCCCAAGGAAATCCAAACTGTTTTTTTTTGCAATTGAACAACTGCATGTAACAGTAAATCCATGAGATGCTGACCAGAAACTCTGTGAAACTTCCAATCACCACGGTATTGTGTGACCATGGCACGCACCATTTCCCTTTTCCCTCCAATATCAACTTCAACTCCATGATAGAGTCGGTTGAGGGCATCTGCCACCTTATCTAAACAAAAAATCATGAATGTTACAACCTGGCTTCTCTAGGTGTCACTGGGGTTGACAAGTCCACTGAACAAATCCACTATATGCCGCCATAGGACCGGTTTCAAGAAGGCTTGCAAAGTTTTGAAACCCAAACTTTGCTCCTTGGCTTGACTGAGGCAAGGGAATAGGATGTGCAAGTGGGCTGGTGTTTTTCAATAAAAGATAAACCAATTTCAGATAAGTTTCTACTTGGTAGCAGAGGAGGGGGTACACCGTGTCTTTCGATGATTTGCGCTCATCAAGCACTGCACCCATGGCAATGATCACAATTTTGTGACCCTGCTCATTGAATCTACAATCATCACCCCACAGCCAAAGGGGGATGCAGCCACTTCCGGGTTTGTCGTAAGTATGAGGCACCCCTTTGGAAGCAAGATATCGCCAGTATTCTTCAATTTGTTCATCCATGTGAGAATTGTTGGGAAGAATGGCATTTTTCAAAAGCCACGGCACCAACTCATCGGGTGGAACAAAAGGCATCCTCCTGGCAAGGGCCACGTGATTCAAGCCTAAAAAGAAATCGAACTGAATAGAACAGACCCATTGTTTCCTTGTCACTTCAGTATCTTTGAGCTTGTGGACCTTCATTGGGATGGACAACATTCGGAGTGGTACCTTAGGTAACTGGTTCAAAGGGGATATAGATTTAGTTCAATCACTGTTTAGCCCATTCCAACACACACCATAAATCAAAACCATCTATATATAGTAACACATATTCAATCAAGGTGCCACATGTCCAACCTTGCGGACCATGTCCCGTTTGATGTTGGACTTGTGCTTCCCAGTTGCCCCAGTTTCCTGGAGCCTTTTTGATGGCCCAGCAAGCTCAACTCCATGGAATTTAAGCTCCTGCGCAAGTAGGAGCAGGCCACAGGTTAGTTTCAAATCCAGGTGGAAAGATCCCATGACCATATGCATAGATTTAGACCTAAGGCTACTGAGTGACAAGTCCTTCTTCACAACATCACATGTATCCCGGGCTCTGCTAAATGACGATTCCTTACCAGCCATGTGATGCGAAGGTTGCTTGAGGAAGACATGTCAAGAAACTTCAGTGCAGCCAGGACTCACCACCACCAGCAGTTTCCATCACAAAATCAAATAGCGGTGACCGGGTAGGGGCACCAACACCTGCGTGGGTTCAGGGTCCAATGGGAAAATGTTGGGGTCTACAATCTGGGGTTCATTCCAAAAAAAAAACAAATATTTGGTGGATCATCCCATTAAGTTTATAACACCAGTTATAAGTGGATTCACCCATATTCACCCTATTTATTGTATAACTGGGCCCATGGAGTTATAACCCACTTCCTGTTTGGGATGAGCCACCAAGTAACCCTGGTTCAGGGAGAGCATCCAACATTCCCACATGAAAGATTGATTTTGAGGGACTCAAAAACAATGTTTGATAATTTTTTGGGTGGTGGAGCCCCCATGTCATGCCCATATATTCTTGCCACATGCGCATTTTTTGTTCTTCCAGCATCAGCTTGGATGCCAAATGAGCCAGACTTTGGAAGGTTTCAGAATCGCACCCCAAAACACAAGAGCCAAAGTATGAAGTTGATGTTTTTTTCGACTCTCCCTCCTAGCTGGCTCACCCCTATGCATGGCCAAACTGGTCTGAATGTTGCCGGTGCAACCGCATCCAAATCCCAAGGAAAAAATACATAAGGAAACATATAAATTTAAATATGAACTCAATATTGTCTTCATGGTTTGTTCAGAGAATGGTATGCATGGCAATCATGACTCAATTTCCTACAATATAAAGTTTTTGTTGGCTTTGGCTTCTGTGAGCCATGCCCCAAAAGGTGATTTCGAAGGGACCAATCCAATCCCCACAACCTAAACTCCATATTCATTCCTTCTTCACTATCGGCACCCCAGCTTCAGGAGCAGGTCTAGGGGCAGCAGCAGACTTCGCCTTCGCCTTCGGAGGAGCCTGGGCAGTGAGTCATCTCATGGGGAAACATTGGCAACTTTGAAATCACATATCATGGGTTGAAAAAACATGTAACATATATTGATTGGAGCTAGGTACACTTGCATTCTTGACAACCCGCATCGAAGCCGTGATTTTGGCAATGAGAGAATCGCATTCGCCCATGACCTGTTCATACTGAGTCATGTGGTCACCCGTCACTTGCTCATCCTCAAGGCGCAAGGCATACCAAGATTCCATGCGTTCCCTTAGGTCATCAAGGTCTTTCAAGAAGCCACCAAAATCCGCCACATAGGCACTCTTCATCCCATCAGACCTGGGATAAGGTTGGATAAGGACAATTTTTTAGGGCATGTATAGTTTTATTTGTGAATATTAGTTATCAAAATAGATCTATGTACAATCGGTATCAAAAAAACTAGGCTTAGATAAGGTTCAAAGTCGCAGTAGATTGAACTTGGGTCTGTAAGCAACGGATCTCCGTGGCTTTGGTCGATAACTGAGAGATCTTACCACCAAGCTTTCGATTGTAGTTGGGTTTGGGTTTTTTGTCATCACCAGTGCCATTACTGGCATCAGATCCCTGGGCAGCCTTGTTAGCACGAGTTCCCCGTCCTGGCTTCGGCTTGGCCTTAGGAGCTGTTGCATCTGGAGCTCCAGCATTGCCCTTCACACCCTTCAAGAAGGAGCCATGGGACGGTGCAGAGTGGGCCGCTTGCCTCAGATATTCAGCCATGGCAAGCGTTTCTTAATTGAGTGGGTTTTAAATATGTAATATTTTCATGGGGTTACTTTCACTACCAGAGACTATCTTGAAGGGGTTTGCTTCATCAAAATGGTATTGTTGCCATCAAGTAGCAGCAAGGCCTTGGAGTGTTCCTCTGTGACATGGCCTTGGTGTCTCAACCCCCATTCCTGCTCATTCTCATAGCTCTCCTCTAGCTCCAAGGAATCCCACATCTTCAGCAGGTCCCAGGCCTTAGGCAACAGGCAGAAGACCCCCAAATCTTAGAAGTACACAATTCAAAAAGAAACAGTACATCAGTAAAAATGTTATATACCAAGCAGAGACTAAATACCTCATCATCAACCTCAGGATGCTTGCAGTACCATGCTTCTTCATGCTCAGCTCTCTTCTGCTCCAACTCAAGCTTGTTCTTCTTGATGTTTTTGGCAACGGCCGAGCCATACTTTTCCTCAACATCCTTGTATGTCATGTACACATACTTGCCCCTTCGGTTGAACTTACTCTTCTCCAAGCTGTTAAAGTAGATGCTGCTCTTGGTCCAATCACCCCCTGCATTCAACCAATCTTCAATCTTCATACAAGAAGTGTAAGAGGCGTCGGTCTCAGCAGAATGAGATGGTTATAAAATAAAACAATAGTTTGATTGGGTATCCCAAGACCAAAAATTACTTGGGCTGCCAAAAAAAACAAACAAACACTTGTTGCAAGCTACTGTGCTTCCTCCCTGCTGCCTTTTCAGCAACAGCTGCTGGAAGTTCTCCTGTGTCACTGTTTCATATATCATCCCATGTACCCAGTAATCAGTATTCCATGATAAGAAATATTTGACCACATATTTTTGGTGAAACAAATCAACACTGTTCTTTCATCAAACCAGTCCATCGAAGCTGCGGGAAAATTTCATGTAGGAGTTGTGGCCCAATCGCTTTTCTCGCTCATCCCATGTCTCAAGCCCCCCCTTTGGTTTCTTATACATCACCACCCCATCCACAATCACCTTGAGCTTCTCCAGGTCCTCATTCTCTAGGTCCGAAGTGTCCAAGCGCCTGAACTCTCGGGTCATAGCATTTGCCCGGCGTAAACCTGGAGCAGGTATGGTAGGTGCAGCTGAGGGAGTGGCAGGTGCGGCATTTTCATCAGTGGCAGCAGCAGTGGCAGGCACAGCTGGTTGTGTAGGGCTACCACCAGCATTCCCTCCACTCTCTGGAGACCATTTGATGGCCCTGCACACTTCTCGGTCAAATATGTTCACCTTCGTGTGGACTTGTTTGACATCAGAACCTTTGGGGATGATGACACGGCGCTGGTGGGATTCCACAGTGTTGCCACCACCTGTTTTGCTTCCCTCCTCCCCTACAGGTTTTTTGGGCGAAGTGGTTTGCTCAGGCAGTGTCTCCTCAGGTTTCTGATCAGGTTTCTCGGTCAAGGTGGGACTCTTGGGCTTCTCCCCCATGGTGCCTTGCTCAACCAATCTCTTGTCAGCAGGTTCTACTTTCTCCAAGGGGACCTTAGGCTTCTCACCTCCTGCTTTTGGATCCTGGTGTTGCTCAGAGTTCAAGTTCAAGCCAGCTTCAAGCTCGGCATCCAGCTCTTTGAGGAAGTCATCATTGTTGAATTCGATGGCCATTGGTTTTGCTTTTCCTTCTTGCCAGTCTCTGAATGTCAAGAGAATCACTTCCTGGATCTTGTTATCAAAGATGCATCGGAGACTTGATTGATGCAGCTCGAGATCATCTTCCCGCTCTTTGACTTCTGCCTCCTTCCCACACAGCCATGTTTCAAGGGCCACCTTCCGTTTCTTGAACATCTCATCTCCCAAGCCCGAGGCTTCCTTCATCCGATGCTCCACAGTTGCCCTGGCAGTAGCCATCAACTTTGCACGGTGTTCCCGGTACTTGTCTAGGTGAGATGTGGTGCTGCTGAAGTTCTCAAAGTCAACCAGCAACTCCTTCACCAAATCCGGAAAGTCCGTTATAGTGTGTTGTGACTTCACCATGGACTTCAACCAAACCACAGACTCCTCAAGGAGTCGGTACATTCCACACTTTCCAGGTTCTGGACTCCACCCTTTGTCAAACAGGCTTTGTAGGCAAACCTTCAAGCTCACAGGTGTATCATCCAAGGAGTGAGGGTGCCGAACAAGATCATCTATTGAAGACGTCGAATCAGAACGGTAGAGCTGGTCAGTCGGTGATTGGGATCCTTTGCTTTCAAAAAGCCAAACAAGAAGCAAACAAACACCATTGTTTCATTTTTTGGGGTGCGCATTAAAAACATAATTGGCCAAGAATCCAGTGAAATGCATATGACCCAATGGAGACTCATGTACCTTGCTGGGGTTGTGGTGTGTCTCAACTCCATAAGCCCTTTTTGCTTCCCATGTTTTGAGGAATAATTATCTTAATATACCCCATACATCCTTATAACTGGGATTTATCAATAATAAATTATACCAAGAAAATATTTATTTGGAACTAGGTACTTCAATCGCATCACTTGCCTCTGGACCTTTGCCATGTGTGGCAGCATCATCAAAGTCAGGCGAAAGGTTTCTGGGTGTAGCCAATGGGGTCATGGCTGTAAAATCTTGAGTAGGCAAAGAATCCATACCAGAGGCCTCAGGGACATGCTCTGGTGGAGTAGGATTCGAAATCTTCACCTTCTTCATCTCAGGGCTCTTGATGGGGGTTTGCCCTGGGGTATGCTCACCCTTCAGCGCAGGAGCAGGAGCCTTCGAAGCCGGAGGCACGATCGTGCCTGAGCTGGGCATAGGCACCCCTATAGATGGTCTTAATTTATGGTGTACTTTTAACTTCAACCTAGGGAATGAATCAACACAAGGTGGTGATAGGTGGCATCTCATAGTTGTCAAAGTTTGTGTACATGAACTGCATGGGGTTCATACAGGCTCATAGATATATATTGAACCAAACATCATTTGTTTAAAACACCAAGGAACGTTTTTGGACATCAGCAACTTGTTGCAGACATGATTGGAGCTCAGCCTGATAGTCGAAATCTTCCTTCGCCTCATTGAGCTTAGATTCTGCTCGGGCAAATTTTGGGAATAAGTCAAACAGATTCATAAGTTTAGCTGCACAAATGATATCAAAGATTGCCAATATTTATTAAAAGTCACTTTCCGAGGTGCCATGATCAGATGAGGCACCACCAGTAAGCTGTTTGAACCAAATTTCTGGATATGGGCCAGTGGTTGATCAAACATGGTGGCTATTCACACAAATTCCCAAAGTGCCAGAGGGTAGTTTACATGTTGACATTTCACAATGTGGTGAAATTTTGGTTGCGAAATTAGTACCACGTGAAATTGACGTGAAATTCCTGTGAAATTTCCATAAGTTTCTGATATGTACCTTCAAAATCCATTAAAATTAATTTAACGGAATTTCACGCAAATTCACGCCGGGGAGCTCGTATTTAGAGTATTTAACGCAATTTCACGGAATTTCACGCCAACAAATTTTGGTAAAAATTATGCACCACTGGTAAGACTGCCCATTTCAGGCAGAAAAATCACCTAAAAATAAAAAATGCTTAGTCTGTGAGGGTGTGATTGCAATCTTCCCCTTACTTCGAACATGACATCAGCACATCCTACGATTGGAAGATCAGCCCAAGACCGGCATAAAGAGTCAAGGTCAGCTGGACTGGCTGGTACATACAGCATTGTCTGATGTGACCTCTTTGGAAGAGGCAATCTACTGGCATTGAGATTGGGAACAACAGATGCATGGTGGATACCAACACTTGTTGCTGGAAACACAAGGGTGCTTACTATGTCACGAAGGGCAATCGCAGGGTCATAGGGACCAATTCACAATCTTTCCTACCAATGCATTGGTCTGGAACTTCATGGGCAAGCTGATCCACTGGCCAAAAAGTTGTAATCGAAGACAACACCACCCCTTGGGACTCCATTGGATGAGAAGATTGAAACATATATATTGAATAATTATTTCTCAAAAGGATGGATGCATATTATATGTTGATATTTTTAGGAATTTTCGATCATCCTCCATTGTAAGAAATACCCATAAGACTATAACCTCAACCCCATTGAATATGTCAACTTGATTGCAGGGAGTAGAATTCAAACCTGATGCCCCCCATCCTTTTCTCACAGAAATAAATGGTTTCGTTTTCATTCTTGCAAGTGGTCCCAACATGTAATAAGTGGAGCATGAAAGTCACGCTGCCATATATGAATTTCCAATTTTGGATCATGGGAATGCAAGCGAAAGACCACAACCTTTTAGCCGTGGCTAAAGTAATGTGCCACATATCTTTTGAAAAGTTCCTCACTAGGCTCTAAGTCGAAAGGTAGCAAAGGGTCAGGTTCATACTTTCCTGCCTGGGCTGCTGCAACCAGCATCTCCTTGAGAGAAACCAGATCCGCAAACTGCCATGCCAGGCCAGGGTCCTTCCAAGAGTTTGCAAGTCGCAGGGCAACCCAAGGAAAATGGGAAGATAGGGTTCAATATCAATATCAATATTCAATATATAAATGTAATCCCAATGTATATATATATATTAATACATTGACCCCTAAACCACATCAAAGACAGATTCACACACTAAGAGGTTCACAACAGAAACAACCAGTTAGTTGATATAATGTGCAGTCCTGATAGCCAGATTTGAAAAGGGCATCCAGGTCACTGGTAACACCATACCCAGGCTTCGATTCCATGAAAGTGGTGTGAAGCCGCGCCACTCGATGACCAAATTCATAGGGATAGGATCCAGAGGCCGTCAAGTCTCTGCCACCACTCCTGGGATACAGGCATCAACACAACAAATTCTTGGACCCCAAGTAACATCAGTCATACATATCCCAAAAAATATTATGGCTTCTGAGCCTAAAAGAAACATGTAATACAATATGAGTTTGATTCAAAATTGAAGGGCTAGCCACAGATCCCAAAACATATGTTAATAAAACAAACAACAACATATCCTTTAGGCCGTCAATTTTGAGATACACCCAAATACCAACACATAACCAAGCCACACTGAAACACCACCACCTTTTTTGGGATGTACTCGGACCATTTGTTTATCCAAGTCAACTTTCCTCTTGTCAATGTCCGCTTTCCTGGTTTTTGTCATAGCTATCGGAAGCTCATCAAGCCATGGCCTAAGCTTGGGAAGTATTCATAGCATATAAGTTAATAATATGTACTGTTCAGGTGCAGTGCAATATTGTCATGAATCACAAGATAAGATTCTGACACATTTGCCAGTCCCAGTTGGGGTTTGGCACACCATCCACCCATGGTCCCCATCCATCTTGGTCAATGTGGGGCAGCCATAGACATTATGGAAAATCCCATTCATTGTTTTAAAGTAACTGACAAAAATATGCTTAAGAAATACTGAGGCCCACTCCATCGAACAAGTCTTGGTTTGAAACAATGGTGAAGTAGGATCTGTATGGGAGGCAGGTGGTGCAAAGTTGTACGGCCCGGCTGCTCCAGCATCCATGTGCATCCACGTATGATGCATAAGCATACCAATATCGCAAATCTGGTTGCACATACATTTCCAATCCAGCAAAATGGGAACGGATTGCCCCATGGTGAGGTAGCACTTCTCCCATGTGTTCCCGAAGCCATGAACCCAAAAGATTCACATGGCACCCCTCCAAAGAGAAGACCAAGGGGTACCAGCCTCAATGTGAGCTCCAGTGCATTCACAAATCCCAGGTCTGAAGTCAGATCACCAAAAACAGCATCCTTGGACAATTCGAAGGCTTGCCTTGCAGAGCATGGGGCAGGGGGTAGATTCAGTGGATTAGAGCTAGACTTTTAATCATCAGTCATGGAATGAACTATATCGACACAATGTATCCAAAACACTATTTTCTTCTGGTGCAATTTTCCAAACTTGGGTCTTCATGACAATAGACTTATTATGGCATGCTTATGGTTGTGGGTTACAAGTAGGAGAAGATATCAACATAATAGCATTCCAAATGATATCTGTTCATAAGCCAATCAGTTTTGGGACATCATCATCGTGATTTGAGATTCCAATAATCCATACATATGGCTAATACGACAATGACTGCTTATTTTGAAACATGCCAACATGAAGGACCCATCTAGGGAATTCATGAACATGAGATTTCCAAGATCCACTAATCCCAAATCTATAATCCTCATTCAGAGCACCAAAATTAAACAATAATAGGTATCCTCAGACACACATATGTCTTTAAGTTATCCCACCATATATTATCACATGGGAAACAACATCACACACACAGAGTATAAGATTTATCTATAAAAATATTATTGTTTCAATAATGTATGATGTATATGTGGTCATTGAATAACCCCATTCAAATAAATGGTTTCAGCCAGAGATACGCTGCATGTCCTCGCTTTCGAAAACCTCCCACCAGCGTAGATCTTCCGGCAAACACTTCCACACAGGACAGCTCCTGGTGTTCATGCTGGGCGCACTAATGAAATGATTTTCCGGATCAACAAATAATGAGCTGAAGGAATCATTCCAAGTTGATTTCAATGTTGTGTTTGCTTTTGACTCATCATCACCTATCAGGAATGCAACATGCATATGTATGTTATATTGACTGACCAGCAAACGTGTGGATCACTCAAAGCACAAAGATCAAATCACTGAATCAGATGCCAATGTAAAGAGACATAGGCAACTAGCAGCAAGGGTAACAATACTGGGATGGTGTGGTTCCTGAGGTGCCCCGATTGTGACATGTCCCACCAACCGAGCATGCCCAGTCCCTGGTTTTCGGTGAAGAAGCTGCTGCAAAATCAACAGCATGGATCCTCAGAAGGGCCAATGTACTTTGAGCAGGTTTGGGATTTAAAAGAGCACCTTTTTTTGGTTTTCAGTGCCATTATTCCACACAAAAAAGGCACCCTATATATCAAATTGGACAGGTTACTATAAAATTGAATATTGGATCGAAACATATTGGCCCAAAGAATGTCCAAAGAAAGAACATACTTGACAACATTTATTTTTTGAGGATAATATGAGAATACCTGAATAATACCTGATTGCATTCTAGAATCACTATAGGTGGGAGTCCCACAAGTAGCAAAAGGGCTACTTGCATTCGACTCAGCCGGAGAGTGGTTGGAGGGGCCATCATGCACCACACACCTTTTGGGAGCCAAAACTACAGACTGATAGGCAACAACATGCATATGTATTTTCCCCTTTTTTAGGTGATCAACTTAGGTCACACAACCACCAGACCCCAGCCGCAACTACAAACATACAGGCAAGGCTGGGAGGCACCTGTTACATAGGCTGGAGCCTTGTCCTTGCTGTTGCCACGCTCCACAGCACCTGACGCCAGGGCTGCCCATCCCAAAGTAAAACTGATGTGTATGTAATGATGCACATTCAAATGATGACAAGTCAGGGTTCCTCACATGTTCATCACATTTTACATTATAATGATTTATAATGCTTTCCCATTCCCCATGATGATATACAATTTACATGTCCTGCGGCCTGCACACAAGACTTTTGTTGCCACAAGCTCATGACCACACCATCAGATTGTCACATCAGGAGTCCCGATGTAAGATATCACACTTCACCATGCAGATGAAATGCACCCACATGAGTTCGAAAGAGACATATGCCAAAAACGGCACCGTTTTGCAACCTGCATAGTTGCTCAACCCCAAATGTCTTGAAAGACAAAGCAGTTGCCACTTCTGAGCAGACAGCTGCCTTTTGAAATTTTTGCTCACTCATCCAAAACATAGTCAGCCATTTTGGCCTCGGGCACCCAGCCAGCCACAATCTTTGCGATGCCCCACCTTGGAACCACAAGGGGAGTTAAGACTATTATGCATATAAAATTATCATACAATAACTGCAGGAAATAACATGTACAGGTTTAGCAATGAACTTTGACAAGCAACTGTGCCTTGCAAAATCCAACACACACACATGAAACAGCATGAAACCAGCTGAGGTTCGCTTGCTTGATGCTTTTGAACCGTGTCCACCCCAAGCTGCAACCCTTCTGCGAATCAGCAACTACTTTTGTGGTCACCCCCTTGCTCTGCAAGATTTCATGCAAGCCCTCAGGGAACTTTGCCTTGTAAACATAGAACGAGCAGCGGTAAAGCATGCACCCAATGCTTGTGCCTTCCCCACCCCCATAGGGACGTACTGTGAAACTCTTGAAAGAAGGTGTTCCATCTTCCAGGGCAGGAAAGTAGTCGATGTCTGCAGCAATTTCATGTACTGCTTTCAACTGCTGGTATGCTTCTGCCACCTTTTGCTGCAGTGCATTTTTCTTTGCATCCACACCCTCCCCCTCTTCCTTGCTACTCTCCTTGCTGCCAGCCGCAATCCCTTGGTCTGCAGCAGCAACCCTGAGCCTTCGCCTTTTGACCATTTCCTTCTGTCGCGGGGTGGCAGCAATGAGACGGGCACCTCGTTTCGGTGTGCCTGGGGCAGGGGAATCTGGGCTAGGCATGGCATCAGCAGAAGCACCCCCACCCTGATTTTCCATCTTCTTGTCTTCTACAGAAACTGTTTTTTTCTTGTTCGTTGCAGCTGCTTTGGCTGCTGCTTTTTCCGCTGCCTTTGCTGCCTTTTTTTCTTCCTTCTCAATACGTTTTGCTTCCTCTTTGGCTTGTTTGTCTGCTGCTTTTTGTTTCTTTTTTTCTTCTTGGGCTCTCAACTTCTGTTCTTTGGCATCTTTTTTCTCAGACAATTTCCTTTGTTTCTCCATCTCCAGCTCAGCCTCCGCCTGCAACAAACTGAACAAAAACAACTAGGGCAGCCCACACATGTAGCAAACTGCAACACTGAACTATACCATTTTTACAGCAGGCCTGTTTTTGGGCCTTCTTAGATCGTCTCTGCTCAAGCGCTAAATTACCAAAATTCATTTCATCCACAGGCCCCGGAGCTTGTGGAAGACGAAGGGCATTAGGAAGGAGAGGGCCACGATCCTCCTAGAGACCAATCCCACTTAGTAAAGAAACCATGGGTGAATGCACAGCAGGATATACAACCATGTTTTTAGAAAAGTACATGTACATGTAGGAATGGAACCACCTCAGGTCCTGAGAATCCTTCTTCGGTTTCAATGTCTTTGGAGCTTCCTTCTTCAAAAAAAGGTCAGCCAGCTTCGCATCATGTTCCCATGGATAGACCTAGCAAACCAAGAACATACCTAGAAAGTGCCCAGGGAGATTCCTGTCCCTATGACCAATGGACTCCATGGTGGTGGAATACTGGAATACAATTTGGGCAGCTGCTAGTCTAGCCTCCTTTCGATTTGCCAAGTAGTAGGCATGGAAGTTGCAAAACATATGCACCGGGTTGTTCAAAACCAACTGCTCCACATCAGTCACAGAACGTCCCAGCTCTTTCTGGCACCACTCCCCAAGAAGCTTGTGGAACTCTTCTTTGACCCCCACCAGCTTAGCGTCCAATGCCTATGAGCGGACCCAGGTATGTTGTGCTTGTTTGGTGTGGTGTGAGTTGAACAAATTTGCAAGTACCAATACCCAATAATGAGCAAGCTGAACAACCAGACCTCGGCATCAGGCATTTTCTGGGCACCAGTTCTGACACCATCAAGCTGCTCATCAGGGGATGTTTTTGCCTTTTCATCAGCCTGTCGGCAGTTAGTTGTCTTGGAAAACAAAACATATTGCAACATGAACAAGGTCAAAAGGAAAATTCACTAGTGTAACCACCAGACCTCATCATCGGAATCAGGCCCAAAGGGTGGAGGCTGGGGCGTCTTGTAAGGTGTTTTCTCAAATGGATCCTGCAGGTGCCAACTTGGACATGTTGTTTTTTTTTTCAAGTTGAAATTTCGGTGAACATCTCCGAAGGGAAATGCATAAAATAATGCAGAAGTAAACACATACACAACAAATTGACAGCATCACATCAAAACCACTCCTCATTCTCAACATCTTCAAGTCCCAAAGAATCCGTCGAGTTGGAAGACACCAGGCCACTTGGTGCCACATCAGCATCAGGGGCCCCTTCCAGCCCAGGAGCTACCAATCCACGGTGCAAGGCAACCACTTGCTTGAGCACCTGAACCTTTGGAGACCTGACCAAAGAGCCCCCCAAAAAACAATGAACAAGACAATTCCAATCAAAAACATAGGGACTCAATTCTTTCCAAGAAAGATGATGACAAAACCTCCCACCTGGCATTCAGTGTGCGATAGGTCAAATTGACCACATGTTGCGCAAGCAGTTTCAACTTGCCACTCTCGACCACAGCCCAGTCCTACACAAAAAATGAACATACACACACACACATGTACTACTTGTTGATCAAAAATATGAAAACACAACTCCAAAACTGTCCTTCACCTGCCCTTTGCTACCCCGTTTCTGGTACAGGGATTCACCAAAGAGGTTCATGGTGATGGCAAGGTACACAAAAGCTGCCTCCAAACAACAAATCAGGTTCACCCATAATAGGACCGGGGATAGTGATGTTTCCAGCATTAAATGCACTTGAACACAGTTCAGCTAACATAAGTCTAGTACTGGACCCAAATCTAGATCCCAAGCCTGGTGCTCTTGGGCACTTGGTAGTCTGTCCCCAGAAAACGCAACCAAATATGGTTTCAGAATGTCATAGCGTGCAACCAGATCATCCTCATGAACCTTGTTTTTTAAGCACACAAGCAATTCACTTGAAAGTGCACATGCAAGATGTAGGTGCACATGTTCACATGCAATTGCAAATTAATGTTGGTGACATATAAGCCCCACAATCATTGATTGGGTGCAAGACAAGTAGCAACCACATTCCGAGTAGGCTTCGACCATTGCAGCAGCTTCTTATCCTAACATATGGATTGGTGGAGAAAGGGTCATTAAACCATATATGGGGCATATTCTGGACTTAACATTGGAAGCCAAATTCAGTCAAGCCAAGGATCTGGGTCAGACATGATGGATGGGAGATGTGGCCTAAATATGGGCTCCACAACCTCATGGATCTTCAGGCCCACCTCCTGGCAATGTTTGTAATAGAACTGGAATAAATAGCCGAATCCTTTATACCGAATGTATATTAATTGATTTCAAACATATAATCAAACCATCAGAGCACAAAGCCCCCCAACACCCCAAAGCTCCGATAGATGGACGGTCATCGGGTGAAAGATACTTTTCGGCCAAGGCCAAATGCTCGAGCAATCAATGGCCGCTACCGACACGAGCGCTGTGGAAGAAAAAAATCAGCATGTCGAGCCCTAGAGGGCAGTGGGCCAAACCATCACTAATCACTACTTGAATCGGCATTCCAATTTCGGGTCATCAACCAACAATGGCAGCATGACAAAGGGGGTTGGCACCTCTCAGGAGTGATCGAAACATGGGCATGGCCACAGTGTCAGGGTGAGAGCTGTGAGAGCTGTCGAGAGCTGTTGAAAGTGCCTTCATGTCACACATGTACCATGGCACACACACAAGGGCCAAGCAAAACTTGTTTGATTTGCCCTATCTTGATGTTGATTCGTTATATTTCATGATATGCTATATTGTTGATTTGTGTTGATTCCTCGATTGCCATCATCTATCACTTGAGATTTGAGCCTTGGCACAGTCACTGGGAATGTGGATGAGGGCGATCATATGATATTCACATACTTTACCACCAAACATGTACATAGCAACACAGCCCCCAAAGTACGTGTATACTAAAGTATTGGGAAAGTATGTGAATATCACATGATCGGATTCTTAGGGTATTATAATATGACTTGTATGGATACTTGATCCTATATAATATCATATTTGATTGTCTCATATTGTATCAAAAAAATATGGAACCTCGCTGAAGTCCATGAATTTCAAGGGTTTTCCATGGATTTACCATCGCTTTCCATATTCTTCCCTCTTCTGCAGCTTCTGCACAGCACCCCACTGACCTCCTCATCCACTTCGAATCCCAGCAAGGCAGCGCAGGAATGGCAGGACCTGCTGAAGGTGGTTCCCGGGCCCCTCAGAATCTTATTCAAACAACCGAATGAGACAACAAACAACCCACAGGTGTCAAATTTATGCAAAAGTGCGCCGAGTTTTTCATCAAACGTGTTCACTTTTGGAGCATTTTTCGAGTGGACAGGTTTCACCTCTGAGGACGGAGGTCGCACAAACCGAACCCCCAGGGCCCCAGGGCAGCCTGAAGAGTGTTGCCGGTCCATGATCCTCGTACCTGGCTGTGTTGAGGATCCATCATCCATTGATGACTGGTAGAACACATCGATAAATTTTCATATTTTTGCTGGTCAATTGGGATCATATCTCCCAGAAGCGCTTGCTTGCACCGAACATGGCTGGCGCTGGCGCCTGGTTTCCAACTCTTCGGGCTGTTTGCCGCAGAAGACGCAAATCCCAGGCTCCACCTTGGCCAGAGATCCAGGTTCCGAGATTGGGCGTGAAGGGAGGCCCACCATTTAGTGGAGTATGATATTATTCCCCATTGAAATGGTACCTGGGCACTGGGCACTTAAGATCACCTGAAGCTTGGAACATGTGGATGGATTCATGCTGAACAGATCGTTGGTGATCCTCGTGACATTCCGCAATCAATGGGAGGAGGCACAGCGTTCCAAAAACTGCTCGGAAACAAAATCTCTTGTGTCTAAAGTACCGAAAGAAGAATGATTCTTATAGTGGCTGATTTAGGAGGGGATATCATGATCCTCTAGTAATCAGAGATTGTAGATCATTATGGTTTCACCTGCAACAAAACAGCGGGCCTGTCTTTCTTGCTCACTAGGGTTCCCGACTTCTTTGACACACTGCCACCATTCTTTCAAAGGATCACTGGCTTCTTTCCTTCCAGCCACCGACTTATTTTGGCTTGCCGAACCCGGTCTCAGAAACTTTGCTGGGTCTCCCACATCTCAATACCATCAAGATTGTGCAGGATCTCATGTAATAGCCCAAGGATGCCCAAGGGATGCAAAAACCAACAAGCATAAAAGTAAGTGTGGATGTTTCCGGTGAACTTTTAGTTCCACCTGTCAGAAATCTTCGCTGCATTTAAAACCCTTATGGCCACGGGGCTGCCGATCAGTTTGTCAGAGCTATACTGTGTGGTGATTTAACTGCAGCCATCCAACAATATCCAAAACGCAGATTAGTTCCTGCAAGTTCGCATCATCATATTATATACATTTTTTTAATTATATACCTGAATAAACCTCAGCATTCTGAAAGCACCAGTATATGGAATCCAAGGCTCTCTTCCACGGCTTTGGGTCCCCGGAAGCCTCGGGCGTTTGACCGTTTTACGGCTTCGTTTTGAATGCCAGGACGGGGAGAGTCTGGCAAAAAAACAGCAACGAGTGGACCATTGAGATGGAACAAGCAACGTGAAGATTCACAATAATCATCTAAAACTGATAATTCATTATATATATAATTATATTATATATATATGATTATTGATAAGTTGAGTTATTTGCATTGAGTTTGATATAAATATTCAATTAGATGATAGTGAATGATGAATACACTAAATATATCCATGTGATTCACTATAGGAATAGTATTTATTGAATTATGCGTCCATAATTTTACATATAGTCAATGGATAAGTATTGTCCACAATCGTGAAACCAATCTTGTTACGGAAGAGACACTTTACACTTTAAAGAGTGATCCCAAGCTCAATCTGCACGGGCTAAAATTTATTTACTGAGGCAAAATATCAGATGGAAAGGTTCATACGAAGACAGACCATTTTGGTATAGATCTGTTTGCCACCCCAAACATTCTGGACCAAACATTCTGGACCAAACGAAAACACACCATGTGTCAGTAATCCCATCCCCCTAATGTTCAACACCTCCCCAGAAACCATTGTTTAATCGGGGATATGCACATTGGCGGATGGGATTAATCCTTCGATATCCATATACCCTCTGGTAACATAGCTATGGAAAATCACCATGTTTAATGGATAAATCAACTATAAATTGCAATTTTCAATAGCTATCTTAAATTACCAGAGGGATTGTATATATATATATATATGATTTATGTGTATATATGTATATACTGTATATATAGTATCTGGTTGGTGGTTTCAACCTACCCCACTGAAAAATATGACTTCGTCAGTTGGGATGATGAACATGTCCCAATATGTGGAAAAAACAATCCGTTCATGTTCCAAACCACCAACCAAATATAATTTATATATGTATATCATCCACTATTTATCATCCACAGCCTATCCATTTGGAAGGTTCCTAACATGGGATCCACAAGCGACCCATGGGTGGTACCTCCATTTGCGGAAACCCTGTTGAATCAAAGGACCACAACTTCTGAACATTCATGGAACTGTCCACTCGAATGTTTGTTGATATCCATTTATATCCATGTTTATTTCCATCAGAGTCATATTCCATGTATATTTGGAGGTCGAATTGCTAGAAGTTTTCATGTCGCTATGCTTTTGGACACGCCAAGATGCAGTAGGCCGCGACCAGCGCCAAAGAACCAGCCAGTAACGTGCCTCAGAAGCCGCCTTTTGCACCTTTTGGTGTTGAGATGCTGGGATTAGCCAACTGGTTTGCTCAACACCAAAAGGTGCAAAACTAACTGGTGGAAAAGGTTAGTAACTGGTTAGTAATCAAACTGGTGTTTGCTAACTGGTTAGTAATCAAAAACCTACTTAGATGGGACATGGCATTAGCTAACAGTCTAACAGGTTAGGATCAATGGTTAGTAACAGATTCATAAACCACGCACTATCCCAATTGTAATCCATTTACAAACTAGTTCACTGACTCCATGGCCCCATCTGATGGATTTTTTTACGGAAACAATGAAATCCAAGGGTTGAGAAGATTGATAATATCATATTATATCACCACTGATTAAAACATATGAAACTATGGATGGACAGATCTGCCCAAGTTTGGGAGAAGCAAACAAATCTTACAATTGGATAAGTGGCAATTAAGAATTAAGGTTACATAAGCTGGCCCTGGTGAGGGCTCTAAATTTCTCAAATCATATCATTCTGAATTATTCTGAAGGTGGGTTGGTACTAAGTTAGCAAGTGATACTGATTGAGGGAATAAATCATTAGCATGGGACAAACTGGGGCATCCCAACTTTGGATACGTCAATAAGCGATGAACGCACATGCAGGCTTTTGAGGCTTGATGTCGAATCAGACTCTGCCGTGTATGTTTCTCTCTAAAGTTGCTAGAAACCAAGGAAAAATGGTCAAACCTGCGTTCATAACAGTACCTGGTCATGCCCACGACGCTCACAACACAGTCCTCCGCAAAAACATGGCTGATCAAAGAATAGACGGTAAACAAATCAAAGACACATTGGTACTGTAATAAATACTACTTTTGAATACTTTTGGAACTCACTGCAGTGCTTTTTAAGTGACGCACTGGATTCTATCCACAATTGGCCATCCATCGGACAATGGAAATCCAAAATTGGGTACCAATGGAGGTTTCCTGAGTCATAGGGGTAGCCCCAGTTCTCATCCTTAAAAATAGATGGCTGAAAACCATGAAATAAACATAAATAAACATAAATCCAGCGATAGAGGGGTACCCCCATGAAACAATGAAACCCCCATATTTTCATCCCTGTCAATAATCAATGGATTACTGTACCATTGGTACCATCGTCCTAAAAACGTGGGAAAATATGGGGCCAAGCGACTTGGCACACTGGCAATGATGATCCCCACATCAACGTTGACACCTTCGCTCAGGGACGTCATGGTGTCAACGGGTCTCTGATGTGAAGATCTTGGGTTTGATCCAACCAGGATTCCAACGTACATTCTGTATCCTATTGAAAAAGACGCCAACCTCCACTCTAGCACCACAAGAGTGCCCAAACAATTGGGATCTCTTAACTCCTGCGGCCCTTTCTTAAAGTAGAACTGAATTGATACCATAGAATCATTTTCGAATCATATTTCTTCTTGTGTACATCAAATTCGCAACAAAGACCTGAATACCATTTCATTCTCAATCCCATAGTCCCATAGTTACTTAGAAGGAGAAGGAGGAAGAGGAAGCAACTCTGATAAAATCTAGACCCTCACCTGGCAGGTGGGGATAAAACTCCGCCGCCATGGGCCCCTCTTCGAATAGGCGCGCCTGGCTCACAGACGAAGCTCTCAGGCTCCAACTTCCCGCGAAGGCACTGCAACAGGCTCTGAGAGGCCACATAGCCATCCTTCGCCGGAACCGAGGTTGTGGCGCCAAGTTTCATGGCAGCGCTGCCAATAGACCAGGTACAAAGGGGGAAACATCAGGTAAGAAAAGAGGTAAAACAGCAGGTTCGCCTAGAATTGGTCACAGAACCCGGCTTAGGCACTGACATGTTCACAAAAAACTGTTCATGCCCAGCATCAGACCATCCATTCTTGGGAAGAATCTTGAACCATACCCAAAGGGAGCAAGCTTCAAAATGTGTTCTAGGGACACAGAAATTTGACCTTTTGACATGTTGCGAGGGTGCAGCACTATCAACTTGAAAATAAAGACGGTGATGCCCCATAGTTGGTTTATAAGCAGCTTCAGCTTCATTCGGATTTATAGTAGATATTTCATGGATATATCCATGGTTCATGGAGCATCTACTATTAAAATAAAACTAATATTCAGATAAATAGCCGATTATAGCCGGTTCATGGATGTTCATAGAGGTTTACAAAGCAACAACCCTTTCACCGGGCAGTCCTGGCACTGAGGGGAACAGCTTTCCCTGGACTTCACCCGCGGCAAACCACTGCAACTGGGACCTCGAAACCAGTGGTGAAATGGGATCATCATCACATGATTTATTTGAATTGAAAATCGGATAAGATGTGTATATATATATATACTGTATTGTACTATATATATATATATATTATACATATATGTGCACCTATTGCAGGGATTGAACAATATTCAGGGATGGAACATCAAACCAAAACTGAACAACACTCAGCATCAACCACAGCACGGAGCAACCTGTTCACCCATGGGTACCGGCTGGTGGTCCAGTGGTTAACCAAAAGCATGTCAAAAATGGGAGCGTTCGGAAATCATCTCACAAGAAGGGATGACACATGTGAAACATGTGGACATTTATTTTTCAATCAGCGATTTGTTCATGTGTGATAAGTTCCGGCCAAGTATCACACACAGTATGAAAAAGAAAACATACAAATGCCGTATGTATATGTCTATATGTATATATATATATATATACATATGTATTACATATTCAAACATAGGTATATGTTCATAGATACAATAGATGTCATGTGGATATACTTCGAATATGCCCAATATTTTGGTAACATCTCCAACGGGCATGTATGGTTACTCTCTGTATTTCTGTTTGTGAAATCCCAGTTTTCACCTTGTTTGCATGACACGTCAGACCGGCTCACCCGAGATACCCAACTGTAAACAAAAACATGTTCAGTTTGACATCAATTATTTGATTTGTCAAAATGACTAGACAAATGGGCCATAAACCATGAACCAGACTACGACCATTCATAAGTTGGTCTTCTTGTTTGTCTGACCATTTAGTGGATTCACATCCCACTCTTTGTAGCACTTATACATTTCCCAAAAGAAAAGACAGTAACGGTTCCTTAAAAACAAAAACACATGAGTTGATTTACAGGATATCACCTAGAGGAAGTGCTGTTGTTGTCTTAAGATTAGTAAACCATTTCATCTTCAATAGTCTTGAGCATCATTTTCCCATTGTTGGGCATGCATTGGCCGGGTATAATTATACAATCATAATCATAATCATTCATATATTTATAGCATATTCATATATCATCATCATCATCATCATAATCATATATATATATATATCTATCCATGTACCATCATTTACCTATCCATACCCCAGACAAGCTCTTTCTCCGCTTCGTTCCCCGCGACTCGCGCCATAGATCACCTCGGGCGATTCGCACTCCGCCTCGTTGCAGATGAAGCTGCTGGGGCTCAAACGACCTGGGACCATCGGTGGACATCCCAACCGGGCCCCAAGCGATAAGCGGTTGGTGAAAAATTGGGGGCACCAATTGTTGACCGTAAAATAACGATGTTTTTTTAATGGTTCTGGGAGTTCTGGGATAACCATATTCAACCAAGATTTATATGGCTATAAAAATGGTGAAGCCAATGTAGCTATAAAAATGGGACGTGTCCTTCATTTTTTGAACCAACCAAAAGAAGGCTGAACATTGCTGAACATAATCACTTCAAAAAGAGTCTTAGGTATGAGCCCCTTGGCATTGGGGATGAGCCAAGGACTGCTCTTCAGCAGCCATCACAAGGTGTGTCGATCCCATAGATCCCATGTTCATATCCTTTTCTGATGGTAAAATCAGGTTACCATCTGGTAAAATGACTCACAGTTTGCGAACTGGAAAGATCCACCATGCTATTAAGTTCGGTAAACCATCTATTTCAATGGGCCATCGAAAAACCATGGCTATGTTAGTCATAACCAAAGGGTAAATCATGTAAAATCCTCGATTTCCTATTTAAAAAATACAATTTTAAAAAACCGGCCTCTGGAGCAACTGAGGCGACTGATGGAAGGCGTATAGCCAGCAGCACACTGGGTCGTACAGCTGCCGCCTGGCGTCAAGTTTTTGGGGATGATGCCCTGTTTCAAGCATCGAATCTATTGTGAAGTCCGCATAATTCACTCAAGATACCCTCTGGTTATTTAACATAGCCATGGAAAATCACCATTCTTAATAGGTAAACCATCTATAAATGGGCCATTTCCCATGGCTATGTTAAATAAACAGAGGGTAGCAACTGTACTGTCTACAATCCCATCCCCCCAATCCTCAATTCCCCCAACAAATTCAAGAGACCCAAGACTAAACCAGAAACACTGGGTCTCTTACGGAGCTGGAGTTATGGGGTGAACGGGGGCCCGCAGATTCCAATGTGGCTCCACTGGGATAATCACGGAATCACCGGGCGATAATAACCCGAAACTATCACAGTAACCCATAATCAAAAGAATGATAGTCGTTCATACAATAAATGACCATCAATTCGCCCAAACCTGCGGATTTCTCAAGCCATTGGGGAACCTCTTTAATAATCCCATATCACATTTTGGACGACATTTTAGACTCTAGACATCTCTAGATCATTATATTGAAAGCGCCATGGAATGCCGGGGTCCCATCTTAAGAACACCTCCATATTTCATCACATCTCTGGATGAATTAGACACATTCACCAGCCTGAAGTAAGGCTACAAATATCGACGATCACCCAAATCGCAATCCCAAATGGATTTGTCTGAACACAATGCACAGTATCCCGAAATCCATGCAGGTTAATCATCATATCATTTAATAAAACAACCCGTTCGTAGTATACAGCCAAATATGTTTTTTTCATCGTTGTCCATTGGTCAAATCCCGATTTTGTTGTGGGTTAAACCCACATTCTTCAAGATATTTGATAGCTAAATCCCCATGTTTACAAGCAAGCGTGGATTAAGTTGATTATATATTATATTCCATTAAATCCCAATGTTTCTCCATTCTTGAGGCTTAAATTCCAATGATAGCCCGATTGTGGTTGGTTTATTCCCTAATGTTTCTTGGTGAAATCAAAATGGTTCACCATTAATCAAACGTGGCAATGGCCATTTATGGATGATTTTGTCACCAAAACCTCCATGTACAAAGGCTTTTCCATTGCCATTCGCTGTGTGTGTGTGTGTCTGTGTGTCTGAGGGTATCCAATTGAATCTCTATATGTTTCATGGTTAGCAGCAGTTCGCAAGGGTTTCACATCGAGCTGTGACAGTATCCGTTGGAGAAATCCCCAATAGTTCAATAGTTGGGTGATGCTCATTAGGACATTTACCAACCCCCTGCGACAGTTGTAAGTTATGCATAACCAGTATCATTCAACAGTCATCTTGTGGAAATGGGTTGTTGTGGCTATTTGTTGGTTGTTGTGCTGTGGTCATTTTTCAGGGTTACCCACACAAATCAACATAGACCGACCCTGCCATATATAGAGGGGGTTGAAGATTAGCTTCCACTGAACATGGAATATGTTCAGGGTCTATGTTAACTTTGAATCATCAACTATGCCCTTAAATCCCCATGAATATATAATTTATGAAACGCTCCATTTTTGATGGGTAATTCCTCCGAGGGTAAACCAGAGGGAAGACCCACCATTCATGGTCAATCTTTGGTAGCCCACAAAAATGCTCATCTGTTGTTGCTTATGATTACCCTCTGGTAAACTAACAGTTTGCTATTGAAAATGGCCCAGTCGAAATAGTGAGTTTTCCTAGCTATAAAATGGTGATTTTCCAGTTCGCTATGTTAGTTTCCCAGAGGGTATGTTCCAGCAAAAATGAAAAGAGCACAAAACTAAAGGATCAGCTTCTACCCATCCAATCAGTCGGGGATATCCCCACCTGGCGCCATGGTGTCCCCCTCCAAACAGCTGCTGCTGGCAAACGTGACCTGGCGAGATGCCGCGAAGCTTTTTCTAAGAAAATTATGGCGTAACAAAACATGGGGATTTCAAGTGGATGAAAAACCATATCTAACCCATCAAACTATTCGACTATGGATCAGAGAATGGGATTGAAACAGCAAACATGGGCTGTGGCTGTATCAATGACTTAACGATTTTTCATCAGCCATATTTGGGATGACACCAACATTAACTGAATAACAACCATTAACAACCTATGAATTGGGATCGAACTAAAAAAAACAAGGGTTTTTAACCAGCCCAACATGGAACACAAATATACTCTTTGTAAAATCTGACTTGGCGAAGGAACACAGGCCCGTCTGATACGAAATACATCTGTAAATGGGCAGCAATTGTGGATTTTACAGTGATCCTGTAGTAAGAACATAGGGGTACAGTAATATTCCTTCTAAGATTACCTAATTGAGTTTTGATCACTAATAACGCAAGGGTTTTGCCGTGTCTTCTTTGCACAAAACGGACGCAAGGATCATAATTTTGATAACCATTTTTTCCGAGGTTTCATTACGTAAACTTTGGGCTCATGGCCAATTATAGATACCAGTATCCAGCAAAAGCAAGTCGTTTATCTGGGTAGTAAAACGATTATCATCAAACTCTTTATTGCTAAAATGATCCTATAACCAGGAGTTTTTCACGGCGTTCTCACCAGATTCTGTTGGCCACTGCATACCCATTTGGAGATGGATCAAAACCTATTGTACCCTAATACGATACCATATTTTGAGGAATGCACCCGATTTACCAGCCATTTTGGTGTTACCCAGGGTACATCAGGGTCCCAGATTTTCGACCTACCACTCATAGCCCATGTTTGATGGTCACCAGCCCTATCCAAGCTGCATTGCTCGGAGCCATACAGGGATCTTCTGCGCATGCGAATTGCAAAGGCGTCAAAATCCCGCTATTGCACAGCAGCTGTGGAACTGAAGATGAATAACCTTGGAACAACTGAAATGCTTTGCTGCTTGATGGTTTCAACGCTAAAAAGTCTGAAAGTCAATATGGATTATAGTCGCAGGTAGGATGGAAAAGGCTTGTTATATATGTGATGCACAAATGGCCGTTTGGTCTTAAAGCCGTTCAGACTAGCTGCGTACAGTGATAGAATTTGTTTTTCCGGATCATCCCACTGATCGCAAGTGGTGAACAACCCTGGTTATGTCCTCGATTCCCAGGCTATCCCACCAAACACTAACCAGTTATTATCGGCGGGATCCCATACAAGTGCTTCTGTTTCACCAGAGTTTTAAGGATATAACTTGATATAACTGATATAACCATCGTAACAGGGGGGGTTGAGGGTTCAAAATGGTAATCCCAAAGGTGGGCTGGTTCTCTGTGGTCCACACGTCGCTGTCCCAGGCACCCGCTTGACACGACGCCGTACAGGCGGCTCCGCTTTCAACGAGAGGACCTTCGACACAGCTGACGCTCCTGGATGCGAGCCAAGTGCCAAAGATGGCTGGTTGGTGGTTGACCTACCCCTCTGAAAAAATTGAGTCAGTTGGGATGATAAAAATTCCAACTGAATGGAAAGTCATAATTGAGTCATAATCCAAATGTTCCAAACCGCCAAGCAGATGGGAATATGATCGATACTGGGAATTTGGGGGTATTAAATGGATATTGTACTAACTTCATATGCTGGAATCTTCCAGCAGATGGAGATATTAGGGTTACTGGGAATGTGGGGATGTATGAGTGGGAATATGGGGGATACGATGTGGGGATAAGATACCTGACCCAAACATGAGAAGTTTACTATATCATATGGGAATATGAATGGATATGGATGGGATATGAATGATATGAATGATATGAATATGTGTTGAATCATCAAATATGAGGATATCACCATCCGTAATGAAGATACAAAGAGGAAAATTCCATCAAGCCTGGGGATATTAATTCTGAAGGATTTGGGTTTAAAGGGGGAAATGACCAATCGACCATGGGAATATTAACTCTTAATCACAGGGATATTGGGAGCACTACCCATCAAACATGGAATATTGGGAGCATGGTTTCATGGGTTTGTCTGGAAATGGCCTACCTCATGGCAATAAGTTTCCCCAATGAAATTGCAATGATTGGGGTACCCCCCATCCTTGCACAAACCAGTGACATTCACAATTGACATGAGGGTATGAATCATCAAAAAGGACGCATACATATATATATATATATATATGTATATATATATATATACATACCCATACAAATATGTATACAGTATTATACATCGTACAGGAGGATTATGTTTTTCTTTTCATGGGGATACCCTTAGACAGTTGAATTTGGGGATTGGAAGACTACGTGTTTTTCAACCCAGGGATGGTAACCGACATGCATAAAGTCAAAACGGCTTGATTGTTCTGTGTGATGGTGAATAAACAACTAAGGAGTTTTTCATATACCCCAAAATTCTATACCACAACTTTATGGTATGTATATGTATGGGGTAAATCAGCTATAAACATCTAAACAGTCATCAACAATGACTTCATATCACTGCATCTGGATGAAGACAAGATTAAGACTGTCTTGAATCATCAATGGTTTTGGCAGCCTGTGTCCAACCCATCACAGCACATTATGGTTTCTGAAGGGTTGAGAGCCAGAAGTACCAGACTGCTGCTTTCAATCAACGCATCGAAACCACCCGGAAACAAAAAGGAACACACAACAAAGCAAACAAAAATAATCCCGCTACTCTGCCCCTATCTATATCATAGTTTATGTCTATATCCTCCGTATGGATATATCAAACATTTTTTTATATATCACATATATATATATATATCATTCATATCATATCATATCATATCATATCATATATATATATATACACATATATATCTCATATCATATCATATCATATCATATCATATCATATCATATATATATATATATATATATATATATCATATATATATATATCCATCAACATATATAAACATATATAATTACCCTCTGGTAAATTAACATAGCTATGGAAAATCAGCATTTTTAATAGGTAAATCAACGATTTCTACGGGCCATTTCCAATAGCTAGGTATACAGAGATAGCTCCACCAAGGCTCATGGCATAGGCTACATCCATAGGAGCTTGACACATCTGCCCCACCGTCAGTGACGTCACCGCTGAGCCGTGAAGCCCGGCACCTGAGTGACACCGTGCCCAAAGAGGCAAAACATGATATGATTATCAAAGATCTATAACCTATATGTGTATAATATAGTTCTTATATATATATCCAAAACATATAGTTTTTATATCTATATATCTTTCTATAAGATCGTTAAATATATGATCTATCTATATCTATCTAGCTATCCATCCATCTGTCTATGGATCCGGGACGACGAAACCTGGACCACTGGGACCACTGGGACCGTGACCTGGAATTCATCCGGGCTTGTACTATATATATATATATACAGTTATGGACTTTAACACTTATAAATGGGAATATATATATATATATTATATATCGTTAGTTATAGGAGGTATGATCCCATTTATAACTTTTAAAACTGTTAAAGGCAATAACTGCAGGACAGTGCTGAGACCAAACACCCTTCTGGTAAGTTCTGGCAGTCATAGCTGAACGTGAACATACGTGAACAAAACAAACGTTCTGCCACAATCTACAGGTATACCTCTGGCAATGTAACATAAGTACGGAACATGCTCACTTTAATTCTTCAATCATCCATTTGAATGGGCCGGTACGGCTTCCAGTTGATTGATGTGACAAGCAACTTTCCAGTTGTGATCAAAGCCAAAAGGCCCAGAAACTGCAACACATTCCCAGAGGCTAAGCCCAGAAGGAGCGGCGAATAGTGAAAATAACTGTCTGAGCCCACCAATGTCTAGTGACTAGTGGTTTTCACTGGGTATGTTCTTTCCAGGAAAAACACGCATCATCAATTTCTATCTATTTCAGGGTTGTTTGATTTACAGACACGTTTAGGGAGAAAAAAAAGGAAAGGGCTTAAAAAGTCTACCCAACACTGACCATCAGAAAACACCCAACTGTGGGCAACAAGTACCACGGTAAAGTCGTCTTCCAACAGAATCCTAGCAAATTGCTGCAAAATGCACTCATCCCACCCCACCCTAAAGTATGATAGATCATCTTGGGCGCAGCATCAAAGTCTTGTGCAAGGCCGAGTGAGCATTATCATCGCCCCACCCCACCCCACCCCACTGGAGGCAGCATCTTGTGCAAGATCGAGTGAACGTTATCATCATCACCCCCACCCCACCCCACCCCACCCCGCATGTGAGCAGTGGGGCAAATTGTGGGCGTTGCGCCTAAAGCTACCAATTTTCCAACGGTGGCTATCCTCCACCAAGCAGCTATTGGCGACGGTCCACAGCGTCCAACGTCCGATGCTTGGAATGCTCAAGGTCAAAGGTGCTTCCGCCATACAAAACCTGCTGTTGGTTCCCATGAGGTTCGATAGCTACTTGGTGGTTCTCAGGAATCGTAAGTTGGGTAGTTCACCCTGAACATTGTCCCTACGAGTACTTATCTTACCTATAAGAGACAGAGGTTTTCCGTGTATATATATATACATATATATATATATATATATATATAGTATTATAACCAAATCCCTAACTGCGGTGATACACCAAGTAAGTTGGTTGAACTAAGTAGTTTTATGATTGGATTCATATTAGGTATATTCATTGAACTAGTCAATGAGTCAATGGGGTTCATAGCCAACTTACATAGTAGATAACTCCGGGGAACCACCCTATGCAAATGCGTGCATTTCATGACGGTGACACAATAAAACATAGGCAGTCCAAAATTGAACTTGCCCTAAACAATTTCCCATTGATTTTGCGTGCTAGTTTACTGAAGAGTAGAACTTAAACAATCGTTAATCAAACTGGTGTAAAGCATGCTTCGCAAGAAGCAAGTCTACAAGGCTCCCTGACAGTGGTCTTGTGATTCAACGACCCCAAAGCCAGAGTTGTTCCCAGAAATGCAGCCATTTTGTTTGGTGGGCAGTTTTCAAGTTCAGGTTCGAAACCATCAAATAGCATTGTTTCCCTTGTGGAATGTATAATATCTATCTATATATGTATTATATGCTATGTCTATACACATACATATGCATTTTATATAATATATAGTGTTTAACACCCCCAATGCATGGTCCCAAATATGTATGTTCATCCCCCTACATCCACCATGGTTTCTGGGGACTGTTTCAGATGATCGGGGGATAGAAGATATACACATCACCAAGGGGCTGTCGTTGTGCCGTAGCTGAATCTTCTGTCACTGTGCAAAAGGAGGTATCGCCTGGGCTGGTGGGTACGGTACTCATGGTCTTATGGATACGAAAAATAGTTTCCCATAGTTGATCATACTCTTCCCCTTATTTGAATAGCCATGGGGGATATCCCATAGTTTAAATATCCCCACCACTGTCACCTGGGGTCTGAAAATGGTGTACTCCCAAATCCATTGGATTCGATTATCATCTTCCCGACCTGGTACAGGTATTAGAACATATATGAACATATCAAAATAGCCATTTAGAGGTATACTGTGGGTTTTTAACAATCACAAACCATCCCCCAGAAAAATCACCATAAATATTTTATGGTGCTATGATTACCATTCCCAGTCATGGGTGGTAAACACGGCATTGTTTTTATTCACATTACCCTCTGGTAAACTAACATAGCTATGGAAAATCACAATTTTTAATGGGAAAATCCACTATAAATGGCCATGTTCAATAGCTATGTTAAATAACCAGAGGGTACTCCATTTTCAGACACACCTTCACCAGAAACCTTCGAGTCACTGGAGTCGTGCAACTGTGCTTCAGGATTCAGTGCGAAGGCAGTTGCCACGGAGATCGCGCCCTGGGCCAAGGATTTCTCCAGGAAAAGCCATGGATTTAATTTTAAACATATCATGGGAAATCTCATATTAACTAACTTTAAGTAAAAAAAAACTAGATTTCTAATATTTTCTAATTAGATATTTCATGGAACATAGTGGGATAGTATGAAATATCTAACTCATATTAATTGACCATATCAGACTCTATCCAATTTGGGGTCTATGATCGTGCTGGAACTAAGCCATCAAGTGCAGATCATGTTCCTGGGGAAAGCATGGCTCTATACCACCGCTTTTTGTATGTTTGCTACGAATGGCTATAATTGCTTAGCAACCTGACGAAACCAAACAAATCAAACTGTATGGGCATCCTGAAGATTGTCCAAGATTATCCTGGAATCCAAGTACAAAGTTTCTTGAAACTGATGCTTTCAATTCCCATAGGATCCATGTATGGTATATATGCTAACATTGGGGGTATATTGATGGTAAATGTTACCATATATAGCATACATGGATCCTATGGGATTTAGATGGTATCTTGATAGCGCTTACATCACGTTTCTGAAGATTTCAGATCAAGTCACCGCTTGCGACTGAACCAACTCGGCTCCTTGGTTGCGCGCGGGTCGGCTTATACTCAGACTCAAAATGGGATCGTGTCAAGGAACAACTAACCAACCGACATGTCGGTTTGATCGCATAGATCATCATATCATGTATGTATATATATATACACAATATATATATATAATTATGTGTGTATATATATATATATATTTATTTATTCAGCATTCAATTTATGTAGAATTGATTCCTTAACGTTGTGCTGCACTTGTACACAGCAGCTGCAGTAAAAAAACCTTTCTATCGCCAAGCAGTTGGAAGGCCAACTGTCAGCAACAAACTGTTCAAACCGATGTTGTAGTCGTCATCGGCGTCATCATCACCATCATCGCCATAAAAATGGTAACACTAAAAACAAAACAATGGTCGTCTTAGTACTAAATATATTAATATATCATATATATATACATATATCATATATATCTATATACATAAATCATATATACATATAACACTATTATACACTATTCATCATCATTGACCATCATTGAACATCATTGATCATGGCTGTTCATGATTGATACAGTCATGATCACAATCATTATCAATGTCATGATCATAAACATTATCACAATCATGATCAGAAACATTATCAAACACATTATCAGAATCATGATCATTGCTCTTGTTGTCGTCGTCATCATCATCATCATCATCACCATCATCATCATCATCATCATCCCCAATTGTGACTACCCTCCGTATCAACCACCACAAATCAAAGAAAACCCCGCACAAAGAGCATGGAATTCCCATCAGCCGCTGAGTTCAGCTACAAGTGTCCAAAGGAAGATACAATGTCACCTTGTAGCCACTTGAAGTAGATGCTGCCTCGGTTTCCGAATCATTGGATCGGTGGAAATGCCGACAAAGGAAACCATGGTTGTTTTCAGGTACCATCTGGTTATTTAACATAGCCATGGAAAATGGCCCGTTTATAGATGGTTTACCTATTAAAAATTGTGATTTTCCATGGCTATGTTAAATAACCAGATGGTAAATGGGTTTGTCTGGAAATAGGATACCCTAAAAATAGTGCAACTTTACTTATCATCATGTTCACAAAAAAGTTCACTGTTAGAACGGCAACTAATTAGTTGGGACATACACCATTTTCAGACACACCCAATAAATGGGACCTTGTCTATCCACCTTCCCTTCATCCGATGAATCGGACAGCTCATCAACTGGACCATCTGGAAGATTCTGGACGTTCCATACCTTCAAAAGAGCCTGAAGTGATAAGTTGTCTCAAAATGCATATTATATATATATATATCCCAACTTGGCAAACTCTATAGTGGGAAGAATCTGATTGACCATGGGATTTTGGCTTTGAACGATTTGACACAATCCCTTGCTAACGAACTTGGATTGAAGCGGAGAAACTGGATGGAAACTTCTTGGATTTTACACATCCCAACAACATCCAACAAATGGGCAGTATATGTAGCATATGGGTCAACATTTTTGCAACCCCAATGGAACCCAATTTGTTTTCTGACAACTTTAAGTAAGAGTATTCGACCCAGAGGGTCGCTTCCAGCTCGGAGAAGCCAGTGGTCCATGACATCGTTGTCTGGGAGCTTAAGTGGTTCATCGCTCCATTGCCGGGATATCAAGCAAAAACCATGGCATCGGCTCACATCACCATTGTCAGTGACTCAACAAACATCTTTGGTATATTTGAACATCAAAAATGCGGCGAAATTGGGAAACCATCAATTTGGGGTTGTATTTGAGCTTATTTGAGAATTACTGTATGTAGACACAGCTTGCCACTTTGCTTGTTGCATTGGATACACAGTTGTTCACTATTGTGACTTCTTGTGAAAAGAAATTATCAGAAATTCCTATGTTTGCTGGTCAATGTACGCAAACCAGATTCGCACACCCACACCCAAACTTGAAACCTTTGTGGACTGTGCATGTTTTGGTTTCCCCAATCCATCCATGCTGGGGGTTTCCCAAGGCCACCCTGGACCTTAAGCTTGCGACTGTTCCCAGGACCAGTGTCGACCACAACGCTACGACCCACATGGGACAGCGATGCTGCTGGCTCAGTTCCTGGCTGCGCAATGTTGGCTGATCTTAAGTGCCCTGGAAAACAAATTTGGCTGGTGGGTATAGTTCCCCAACAGTGAACCATCCTTAACATCACCATTTTTATGGGTGGTAACTATCGTCCCCAAATGGTAGGTTTATGCCATTGGGTTTTGGCGCAGTATGCATTATGCAGCGAACCTGCACCCAATATTTACCCGCACCTAACATCATCAGTGCTGCTGTGCGCGTCTCGGCACTCCAACGGTTCACGCCTCCGACAATGAAACAACGGATCCCACAGGGTCTTTTTGGTTCCATGGGTCACTTGGGTCAATTGGGTATCAGGCATTCTGTTCTAAGTTTAACACCATCATGTTTCCCTATATAGGGTAAGCAAGTTACTAAACATACAAAAAATGGAACATCTATGGTTTCTCTAGGAAAATGATCTAGATTTATGGTGGGTAAACTCCGCATCTGTGTAAACGTTTACAGGAGGGTAATATCTACTACTGGAATTTACATGAATTTACTTGATTTACTGGTATTTCAGAGGACCTCTCTATCTGAAAATCAATGTGCATTTCAAGATTTCCACTGAATCTGATTCATCCACATGTCATGTCCTTGTGGTGCCACTTTCCGAAAAATGGGGCAGGCAAATTCAAAGCTGTTTATTGGTCACAATATCCTTACATTTTGGATAAACAAAACTCCATCCCACATAGCCCTTCTCTCGACCTTTCAGTGAACAATTCAGAGGTGTCACAACTCCGAATCAAGACGTCCAACTATCACTGGATTATCTCGGGGCAAAATCTAGAAGGAACTAGGAACCTTATATGTTTTTATTTATTTATTTTATATCTCCAAATATATGGTTTTCCACTAGACTTCCCATCATCCAACCATGAGAAACTACACTTCCAGCCTGTCAGCAATCGCACATCGACCACAAAAAGGACGTGATCCTTGAGGCACACGGTGGATGCCATGGGGATATGATAGAATAGGGTTTTCTTAGTGAACAATCCTGGGATACTAGTGGGATATAGTTGGATATATGATATTCATGATGATATATGACATATGATATTCATACAAATAGCACATCAATTATATATATATATAGTTGTATATATACTTCTGGATAAGTTTCATCAAAATTACCAAACGCCTATTGGGGCCGTGGAGGGGGCCATTTGGGGATGGTGATCATCACATTTCAAAGCTTAAAGCATTGCCTCGTTGTTGCAGCACTTGATGAAACAACTTGGTCTTCCATGTCACACGCAAGCGAGTTTAGACAGTTTAGCATGTTCCAGTTGCCCAACAGATATAAGTTGGCCTTGTATGGCCTTGTTACCTTGAAGCAGACCAGCCAGGGAAGTAGATCTTTATTCGAATCGGGAATTCTTTGGATACCAGCGGCTGCCGTTGCAGAGCCACAACCAATGGTGCTGACAACGTGATGTCCCACCGTGTGGACATCGCATTTTCTTGCATGTTCAAAACCTTTCTTGGCAAAGGTATCCCGTATATATAAATATATCCCTAGATATGTAGATATTATTTTATATTATATATATATCTGTTCATTAATTTCATTATATATTTTGCAGCACACGCAATACAACCATTGGACCCCATGCCGCGCAATCATGGGGTTTCATCACCAGCTCAATGCAGGGTCTTCAGCCCTGGACCCATGGGTCGCCAACAAGGGCCCTGCCCGGGCTTGGTTGATATGCATTGGAAACATGGCCGTATGCCTCCAATAGTTGCTGGATGTTGCTGGTGCATTGTGGAAAAAATCGATGTCCCAGGTAGAAAAACCCTAGGTGTTCAATGCACCTTTTGGGCTAGGGTGCATTGAATTTGGTTTCTGTGCCCAGGATGAAAATCAATGAACTTTTTAGGCTCGCCCTTGACCACTGGAATGAACAAAATAAATGACGCCTGGCCCAAAAGGTACATCGACTCTTGCTACTATGCACCTCCAGACCATCTTGGTTACATTTGTTTTGTGGTTGGACGCCTCCATATACATTGATAAGATCATGGTTTTTGGGCCACAACCCCTTGGTACATCGATTTTGTTGGCAGCGGTCACATCGATTCTGTGGACACTCGACACTCCAGGTGCAGCGATAAGGAGGGCAAACCATCACCATTTCCATCGTTTTTTTCCACAATACACCAGCAACTATTGGGAAGAATTATGGGCCATTTATGGCCAATATATATATATATATATTTACAGGACATATTGTACATGTCATTTTACTGCCGGTTTTGTTTTGGGGAAACCAACTTTCAAAATCTGGCTTGTCAACCTTTGTTGGCGACACACAGGTCGATTCTCTGGTAGTAAACCTCAAGCGGATAGCTGTATTTAGCTCATCTATTTTATGCTTGAAACAACCCAACGATACAATAATACTTTTTGGACGGGATATAAATTGAAGGCCCAAGCAAACATTCAAAGCTGTTAGCTGGCAGCATGGTGTCTCATAGCTACATATGACATGGTGAGACAGCACACTTTTCAGACGAGGTCTAACTCATTTGGGGCTTTTGATTCGGAACTACCCTGAAATCAGGCCCAGATACCTTGAATACAACATCAGTTCATAGCCCATTAAGGAGCCTGCTGAGTGTTCCCATGGCACAAATCACCACTACATCGAGTGCATCCTGCAGATCAGCCCATATCGCTGATCCAAGGGGCTGAGATCTGACGCAGCGGCAGAGGCACTAAGGGCGTGTCTGCTGCCAGACCCAAATCCATCCAAGAAGAGAACCTCGGAGCCGAGCTGGACCGCCTTGCGGTCCTGGTATTGGAGGGGATAAAAGACGAGCAACCTATGGGATTGATCATCAAATCTAGTCAAATAGCATCATCAAACCAACTTAGCTAGCTATGGATTCTACCTTAGGCATAGCCTCCACCCCAAGTGGCTGAATGTGACCACCATTGTACAAGGTGGTGCCCCCCGTGAAATGTTTTTTATTGGTTTGTATACCCCGTTAACTATAGAGGTATCTACCATAAATCCTAGCCAACATACTTACAAACCAACTTAGATGACTATGGGGCACCACCTTGCATGGGTTTTACATGGTTTTACCATGTTTGCCCATCAACTCCGACTGATCAGGCATGATAATGCCAAAATCGTAAAACCCGACCCTTTCAATTTCTCTGGAAGGCCAATTTCACCTATGGACCACTGATTCACAAAAATCACAACATTCAACACCTTTTGCTAGCGACCCTTCTGCGCGTAGGTTGCACGGAAGAATGCATCTTGCCTTTGTTACCCAAGAGACCCTAAAAAAACAAAAATCCCAAGACATCGTGAAATTTGATAACATTTGCCTTAAATCAATCAGTGAGATATTGCCCCAACATATACTAGTTGCAATGGATAGATTGAGCAGTACCAGTCATGGTTCTGGCGCGAAATGGTGGCCCAAATAGCAAGACAAATAGCAAGCAGAGTCAATATTTCACTCAGCAAACCATGCCGGTGCAAATTCTAGAAAAAATGGATATTTCAGCTATATACTATATATATAACATAACATATCATACCATAACACCATATAACATGACATTATGTATAGAATATTTCATTACGTTAAATACACAACATGTCATTACATTTCACTACATTACATTACAAATATCCTAATGATATATACGCGTTCAAAAGGAAAACCAGCAGGACGATGCCTTCAATACAGTTTCCCTCACCCAGGACACATCAAGGCGCCAAATTTCGGCCGAAGCACTGCATGTTGGCGGTCAAGGTACTTTGAGTCATGCCAGGTTGCATCAATACGCTGCTGTCAATGGCGGCCTCAACTGCCGGAAACCCTATATACTGTAGGCTATCATGGAAGTGGGGAAATGCATGTATGGAAGATTATGGAAGTATGTTGTATTCGATTGTATTCCCATCTGGATGAAAACAAAAACCTAAAGCAGTGCCAAAAAAACAAAACACACTTTGAACAGTGGAATCACTGCAAATACTTCGATAAAGATTCCGCCACTCTAGTAACCATAGTCACAGCAAATTCTCCAAAGTCATCACATATCTACGACCCTGTGTACCATTCATACACAGGGCATTGATGATCCCTGGAGCGACCAAGCGGTTATGCTTGGGGGCCCTGCATGGTCGGTCAATGCGGTCGTCCTTGCGACTTGATCAACCCCCAAAAAGTGATTGGAAACGAACTGTCACAGGCCTGGTGCATGATATATATTGATATATGATATACTTTAAATGGCCCTTAACAGTTGGAAACGCGCCAAATTTCGTGATATATAATGTCAAGTGAGGATTAATAATACCCCCAGGATTAGTCAAGCACCACTGCCTCCAAAAAAACATGTAATTTAAAAACAGGTGGTCCCCCCAGATTAATAAACCCCCCCGATTAAAAAACCACCAGTGCTGAAATCCATTTTTTAATCCAACATTTTTTATTTCCAATTCTATTTATTTCCATTTGTTTTTTACCTTTTTTTATCATCATTGTTGTACTTAAGGTTTTAGTTGATCATTGAAAATTTCAAAAAACAACTATTCCCCAAATGATCGATTTCTAATTAAAATCTTTATAAAAATCATCAGTTTGCATAGCTCCCAAAGGGTACCTCCCATGAGCCCATGTCCCCCATTAATAATAAGCAGGGTTTGCCCCTGATTAATCAACCACCTTTCTGATCCATGAAATTTTAACAAATCCAATGGAATTCTATTAAGATCTAATTGACGTAAG
>Ga0126342_10000267_pt1 | contig 49196 bp, 41 predicted proteins | sample Cyp1metagenome_FD_92528 | JGI IMG/M metagenome (GOLD analysis project Ga0126342, IMG submission 92528) | Coral microbial communities from Lord Howe Island, Old Settlement Bay, Australia - Cyphastrea 1 metagenome | ecosystem: Host-associated > Invertebrates > Cnidaria > Coral ...
AATTCGAAAAGTCGAAAAATTCGAAGTCGAAAAGTCGAAAAGTTCACATTCCAGGAGATTTCTGCTCGAAAAGTCGAAAAAATTGAAAAAATCGAAAAATCCGAAAAGTCGAAAAATCGAAAAATTCACATTCCAATACATTCCAGGAGATTTCTGCTCGAAAAGTCGAAAAAATCGAAAAATTCGAAAAGTCGAAAAGTCGAAAATTTTTTGATTTTTTGATTTTTTGCGAAATGTTTTGCAATTTTCGCGCTGTGCGATTACGGGCGAGAGGAGCGCTTAGCGAGCTCAACCACCAACCAGTATAGGTTGATTTCTGGCTTTCTATTGCCACGTGACATAAGTTGAGTCATTTCACCAAGCCAACACGGTGAAGAAATTCTGAACGCAGGAGATCATCGACACCGCCAAGGTGCGGGGGGCAAAAAAAAGCTGGTGGGTTTAACATAGTTTACCCTCTGGTAATTTAACATAGCTATTGAAAATGGCCATTTATAGTGGATTTTCCCATTAAAAATGGTGATTTTCCATAGCTATCTTAAATTACCAGAGGGTAACCACATTTTAAGCATCTAAAATGATCTAAAATGGCAATAGTTCATGGCTATATAACAACAAGCATGACTGGTTGGTGGTGACTGGAACATTAATTTTATGACTTTCCAGAAACAGTTGGGAATGTCATCATCCCAACTGACTTTCACTCCATCATTTTTCAGAGGGGTTGGTTGAAACCACCAACCAGAAAATGATCTAAAATGGGGATAGTTATCGGATAGTTCATGGCTATATAACAGCAATTCGCTGAGTAGTGTCTAGGTTTGTACAGATTCGCCTCCAGCAAACCCTGTCAGAAGCGTCTTGAAGCCATGTCTTGCTACACTGTCAGTGGAGGGTTGAATTTCTGTAGTTTTTGATTTATCACTCAGGCAAACATCCAAAATTCCAAAAGGCTCCTGATGCTTGCACATGATGATTGCCTGACAAAACATAGTTATATAATTATATAATCGTATATATATATATGTATACATATATATACATATATATATGTATATACATAGACATAGTGTATACATAGTATATACATACACACATTAATCTGTTTCAGGCTTTTGGTTTTCCAACTCAGCCAGAAGTTCTTATGCCTCGGATGATTCATCGAATGCCACGGCTGAGAGTTGACAGCGCCAGATTGTCCCAAATCTGCCAGTTCGTTGGAGGGTAATATCACAAACATCCCAAAAGTAGCGGGCTGTCCCCATTTCTGGAGAGTTTCTGGTCGTCGTTACAGCATAGTGGAGGGACTACAGGCACTTGGGGTAGACACAGGTGGGTCTGAAGGAGAAGCGCTGGCAGACTTTGGGAAGAAGCTTGGGGCAATCGCGTTTCATGGCCTTCTTGGAGACACTCCACAAGATCATGGACCAGAGGCTTTCCATAGCGCAATGGACTGGTTGTTCCAACTAGCAACCATTAAAAACCATTATTAAACATCTAGCAATTAAGCATCAACCAAATTTGCATCACAAGTAGTTGCTACTAACCCTTCTGAACCATCCAATTATCTATCCAATATCTACCATCCATAATTTTTTCCAGCTATTGATATCTATTAAGCATTAATTACTAGCTAATCCTTCTATTTGAAACCACAATCAAACATTACCTTCTAATGACATCTCATACAATCTTCCACTACTCTCTGCTGATCTAAGATAGATGTGAAACATCACCCTTTTAGGTAAATCATCAAACTATCTGGGCCACTATAAATGTGCCATAATGATAATGACCATAGCAAACTGTTAGTTTACCCCAGAGTAACATGTTAAATAATCAGATGGTAGCCACAAGGTGGTGCTTCAGTTCTAAATGGATTATAATCCCACTAACTAGTTCGATATATCACCAACAAAAACCATAGTGTTTTGTTGGACTTATAAACCATGGACGTTCCCAATTTCAGTTAGCTAAGTTAACTATACCATTTCAAACGTCCGAAATTTCACTATACCATATCACTAACTATGGTGTTATAAACCAAGTCAGCTAACAAACATTTGGGACGTCTTTTCCATGGTCTCTGCCCAGGAGGCCAGCGACAAGGTCCACTTCGGGGCCGATGTGACGGTGGCATCTTGGCGTTTCAGAATGGGGGAACAGAAGACCGGCTTTGATGAAACATTTTTTAAGCATCAATCCATCATTATTTGGCAAATTTTATCTATAATTATGTACATATTATATCTATAATTATTTGATCATCAATCATTATTTGTCATATTGTATAATATATATATACATATTTATATACATTGAGAACCCCCTAATAATATGACTCATTGTTGATGGTTAAACGATGGTAACGCCCTGTAAACCTTTAAATCTTCATGTCAAGGATTGGTTGCAGTGGGGGAACTCCCCTGTCGATTAACTCCCTTATACCATGTTAACTCCCTAGAACAATCTCCATTAACGATGTTCATCAATGTGGTGCCCCCGTTCGATAGCTAAGTTGGGGTTCACATAACTCTAATTTCACGTTTAGACTTATGGTAGATATATCGAACTAGTTGCCATGGGATTATAAACCAGCATTTACATCACTCGGGAGGGGCACCACCATAGATGGGATTTTTATAAGCCCCAGTAACTATAGTTATAAGATGTTATAAGTACCATAAACCATAGTGAAATTGGAGTTATGTTCACCAATGTCCATCAATGTGTATTAATGTATATTTAACACACTCCCGGATTAGATGGTTAAATCCCTAAAAAAAAACTCCCACTTGAGAAAGACGGTTCAAGACCCATGTCAATGACCTTCAAATATTTATAATATGTTATAAGAATCTCCAGTAAATCCCTATAAATCTCCAATAAATCCCTATAAATCTCCAGTAAATCCCTAAAAATCTCCAGTAAATCCCTATAAATCTCAAGTAAATCCCTATAAATCTCCAGTAAACCCTTATAAACCTCCAGTAAATCCCTATAAATCTCCAGTAAACCCTTATAAATCTCCAGTAAATCCCTATAAATCTCCAGTAAATCCCTATAAATCTCCAGTAAATCCCTATAAATCTCCAGTAAATCCCTATAAATCTCCAGTAAACCCTTATAAATCTCCAGTAAATCCCTATAAATCTCCAGTAAATCCCTATAAATCTCCAGTAAATCCCTATAAATCTCCATCAAAAATCACCAAACATAACAGGGGCTAAAAAAATCTGACAACCCTTTCCTTTCCAAAAACTGGATGCCCAGGAAGATGCCCAGGAGGTTCGTGACCGCGTGAGGGGCCCTAGTGGGAAATTTCATGGGATTTATATGGGATGTGTATATATATATAGGATATATATGGATTTAATAGGAATTGATAGGATTGAATTGAACGGGAATTCAAACATCAAACCTGCTGATCCTCAGACGAGTGAGATATGGTTGCAGAAGGGGGATATAACATTAAAAACAACTTCTCATCAACCCTTCTCAGCAGTTTCATAGAATCAATGGTGGTTTGGTTACCCTCTGGTGTCCTCAAACGTGGAAAATGGGACGATCGGAGATCATCGGCTAGTGCCGTGATGGTTGACAAAAAGCTTATTTCAATGGATTGGTTTAAGGGAAAATTTACAGAAAACTCCCATATTTAATGGTAAAAACTAGTAAAAACCATGGTTTCCTGCAGATTTTCCCTCAATCCAATGACTGGATCATTGGAATCTCTGGTAATCAAACATGGCTGAACAATCCCCGAAAGAAACGGAGGTTTAAATCTAGGGAAAATCATCGATAGATGGTGGATTTTCCATTGATTGCCGGATGGTGTATAGTATATACTGGTTGGTGGTTTGGAACATTATATATATATATTTGCCATATATTTGGAATAATCATCCCAACTGACGAACTCATATTTTTCAGAGGGGTAGGTATACCACCAACCAGTTATACACATTGGAAACTGGCTGTTCTGAAAAGTCACTTGAAGGATTCTAGAAATCCGGTAAGAATCAATTATCACGGGATGAAACTGAAGATGGATACACTCTGGTTATGTCAAAATAGCTATTGAAAATGGCCATAGAAATAGTGGATTTTCCCATTAAAAGTGGTGATTTTCCATAGCTATGTTAGTTTACCAGAGGGTATCTGAAACTGGCAGTTCTGAAAAATCAAGAAAAAGTCAAGATTCTAGCCAAGAAAAGTACTTTTTCAGATGCAGAATGACGTGGCGAAAATAGGGACCACACCTATTACCGGCGTTAAGGACCCAGGGGCCATTCCCCGTGTCCGTCGTGGGGTCAGTATGATTTTCTGAGCTCACTAGATCATATCATATCGTGGAGCAACAAAAAAAAACGGGATTTCTGCACTTTTGATAATTCAAGACCATTTCCCCATGTATATATATAGATATATATGTTTCCCAATATGTTTCTGATATAATTGAACTAATACGTTTTTGGTTCGGTTGATGGAAACGTCCAAGCGCATTGTCTCGGGCATTGGTTAGAGCCTGAGCGTTCGATAAGAATCCAACATTTTTCAGTCCAGGGTTCTGAAAAATTCTTACTTTCAATATGTTTCAATGATCACAGAATGTAATTTTTCACAATGTTGGAGGGTTTTGCAATGGTGGGTTTTTCCACTGAGTGCGAAAAAATCTTACTTTCAATTATATCATGGTTTTGCCAATATATTCCCAGAAAATATCATGATAGGGCTTTCCCCAATGATATATATATATATATTCAAACCACAAGCATGTAATTCCCCACATAAAGTGGGTCAAAACTTCTACGACAAAAACGAGGCATCGAGCCGTTGAAGTCGGGGGCAAGTTGTGGAAAATCATGGGGATTCACCTGAAACATAGACTAAGTTTTAGATCTTTATCGAAAATCCATGGTTGAAAAGGTTTATAATGATTCAGAAGAAAATCATGATCGAAATCCATGGTCGAAAATCCATAGACTAACTTTTAGACTTTATGATTCAGTTGAATCATGATAATTCAGAAGAATTCACCTAATCATGATTACCATAAAATCCATAAATCTAAAAACAAAAAAAAAAACCCGACTCATAAATTTTCATGATCTAAAAATTATCATAAATCCCCTTGAAACACCCCATTCTCCGTGAGATATCCCTTTACAAAAATCCCGTGTCCCTATTATCGTCAGCTTTTTGTGGAGCAATCTGCCAGTCCTAGGAAGATGAAGTGGTAGACACCATTGCCAAGTGCCTTCGGCGGATCAGGGGAGTTTGGTGTACGCTAGATAGAAGGAACGATTAGATGACATTAGATTTGAGATGATCTGATTTGAAATGATATGATCTGATGTGATCTGATCTGATTTGTTTTGATATGACATGATGTGATGTGATGTATGATATGTACGTATGAATAGACAGTAAACAATCAGCGGACTCTCACCCAAAAACACCGGGAGATACGGGGTATTGTTTTCACCCAAAGTTCAAAGTCAGGGACATGGAGGTGCAGACGTTTCATCTCCATTCCCTCAATTTTTGGCGCTAGAAACATTAGCCAAAATGAAGAGATCAAATACTCTAGTTGGTGGTTTGGAACATTATATATATATATATATAGATTTTTCCATAGATTGGGAATAATAATCCCATTTGACTCATATTTTTCAGAGGGCTAGGTATACCACCAACCAGTTACTAGATCAGGATTTTGATGTGATCTTATTTAAAGAAGGGATTTTAACTGGTAAACGGATCTTAGTAAATCTTGGCTCACGGCTCAGAGGTTGATATCAACATTTCTATCCAGATAACTGGTTGTTTTGTCAGAATCTGGGGCATTGATCCCAATTTTGATACACGTATGATAGGATGTCTTTTTCGCTGTTTAGCAACTGCGCGGTTGAGCAAAACTGGCGAAACTTGCTGTTTTTCGGTCTGGTTTCTTTGTCAATCTTCTTGTGTCTGGATTTCCCTTCATTCTCAGTACCAGAGGATGGCCATGTCCGCCATTCTCGTGATGGAACTAGCCATTCATCTCGTCTCGTCTCTGGTTTCCAGATCTCTCATTTTGTGGCCTCAGTTTGATGGATTATCAAACCATCATAAAGGCAGTGAAACATGGCAATTTGACACATCCCCAACCTGGCTTCCACATGTTTTTTGTATGTACGTAATGTAATTTGCTCGATGATTTTTTGGACGATGATCTTCAAAGACTATTTTTAGGATATCATTTTAACTACCCTCTGGTAAACTAACAGTTTGCTATTGAAAATGGCCATAGAAATAGTGGATTTACCCATTAAAAATGGTGATTTTCCATTGTTATGTTAGTTTACCAGAGGGTATTTGTTTAGGATGATGATGATGATGATGTTCAGTTTTTTTCCTCCACCAAGCAGCAACATTAAGGTCCGTTCAGAGCTAACGGAGATATTTTTATCACAAAGCCACCAGCTCCCGTAGTTATGTTTGTTGGTTTATGTTTCAGCCATCCTATGTATATCCACTGGTCATTGAACATAGCTATGGAAAATGGCCCAATTTATACATGATTTATGATGATTTACCTTTTTAAAAATGGTGATTTTCGGCACGTCTAGAGATGCACACGCATCATTATATACATATATCTCTACGCCATAAACCCAAAGCAACTTATAATTAGTTATCCTAAACGCCGAAGAACACATCCCCATATTTGTTGATTTTAATCTCCATTTTCGCTGGGGAAAAATCACCATTTTGGATTAACCTCTGGTTATTTAACATAGCCATGGAAAATGGCCCATAGAAATAGATGGTTTACCTGGGTTTACCTATTAAAAATGGTGGTTTTCCATGGCTATGTAACAAATAACCAGATGGTAAATCTCCAGTTTTTGCAGGCTGAAGCAACGTGCTGAAGGAGCTGTCGGTGGAGCTGGCGCAGCCCAACTGCGTGCCATTCAGAAGTGGCGCGGTTCGTTGATTTTGGTCGAAAGTACCGGGCAACGGGGAAATGGCCATGGCAGTGGCGAAGATCATGTGGGAATTCGCTGTTTAAACACTATTAATGTACACATAAATATATACACATATATATACATATATATATATATATAGATAGATAGATAGATAGATAGACATTCGTTGACACGGTATAGATGTATATACTGATAATAGATTGATCTATGTACACAGGTATCTATCATTTTCAGGTCGTATAGGTATGTATATATAATCATAGGCACATAATCTCATGTATACTATAGATGAATCGATACCTCATCGAAAATGTGTTGGTGATGCATGAGAGGGTATGGATCAAGTCAGTAGGGATGGGATATTAAAATAACCCTGGTGTAATGATGGTTTCATTAGTCCAATTAGCCTCTGGTTATGACTAACATAGCCATGGGTTCTACACCATTTGTTGCCATGTTCAAAGCTAATTTGATCCAGCTATGAACCATCTAGATATAACCCAACTACCCTGTGGTTATTTGTTACATAGCCATGGACAATCACCATTTTTAATAAATAGGTAAACCCAGGCAAACCATCTATTTCTATGGGCCATCTGTACCATGGCGAACTGTTAGTCATAACCAGAGGGTAACTATGCATGGGATTGTCGCAGGATTTGAATTCATCGGGATTCTTAATCATTACCCTCTGGTAAATTAACATAGACCCTGGCAGATAGGGGTTGGAAGATTCATTTCCAGTAAAACTAGGCTATTTTCAGGGTCTATGTTTAATTTACCAGAGGGTAACTAACCTTAGTTGCGGATTATGTCACCATTTTTGTTTGGATAGAATCAATTTTTCGGCATTATGGATAGAAACCTCATTGCAACACAAATCTAGACAGTTCCTAAAGATCTTTGTTCCCGCACTTGTCCTGAAAAGATTGCTTGAAAAAAACAAACTCATAGCCAAGTAAGCCAGTAACTGAAGCCAGTGTGAAGTATCCTCTGGAAATCAAACGTGTTTTTTTGGGAAGCTCTGCTAATTAGATGATTTTCCCGTTTAAAACATGTTTATAGTTGATATTGTTTTCATTGATATAGATTATTTTCCCAGCTAGAAACCTCCATGAAACCCTCGTATTTTCATATATTTCCCCCATTTTGATGGGGTTTTCCCATATATTGCCTGTTTTTCCCATGATTTTCCCATCGTTTCATGGAACATCTCGCGCCCAAGGACCGGCTCCGAGCTCGCAGAACAGGTCCAGGACGACCGGCTCCGTGTCCGGGAATTTCGGAAAATTGAGGGGTAGTCAAATACATATAGATAAGTTTGGAATATTCCTAGAATCTTAGATGGTTCCTAGATATTCCTAGATATTCCTAGAATCTTAGAATGGGATTTTTTCTGAACAAGCCTCCTGTGGATGGACATCCTGCAGTTGGTAACTAATCCCATCCCCCTGATATTTTCAACGAAACCACGGTTTTTTTTGGTTGGGAAATTTCCCTACATTCCATTGGAACCATCCAATGGGGGTGTTTAATAGGCTGGATGGCATTGGGAAACTCTACATATTGGGATGATGGGATAAATGGCCCATCAGGTGTAGGATTCGAATTGTTTCATCCACAGTATTGCCAAATTGCTGTTTTTTTTTAATTGTTGATATGGGTATGGATCAATACCTATTAATACCATTTTTAGGGGAATGAACATCCATTTACCAGCTATTTTGATGTTCACCAGGGGTACAAGGTTTTGACACACTGCCATATAGTGGGATATGAATATTAATCAATATATATCTGACAACTTCAGGATAAACATGGAAAAACATGTGGGAAACCTATGGAAACTTCCTAGGGACATGATCTACAAATGCTGGATTTTCCACATCTTTCTGTATTTCAATGGATTGGTGGGACATCTTGACCGGAAAGCCCCAAGAATTGATGGTTTAATCCGTGGTTTCCGGTGGGATTTAAGGAATGATGTTGGAATGATGTTGAAATAATGCTGGAATGATGTTGGAAGGCTTTACACTCCAAAAAATCAAACATGGCGTGCTGGAAAATACACGATTTACTGGTTGGTGGTTTGGAACCATGGAATTTTATGACTTTCCAGAAACAGTTGGGAATTTCATCATCCCAACTGACTTTCACTCATATTTTTCAGAGGGGTAGGTTGAAACCACCAACCAGTTTATAAGCCAACAAACACTATGGAAAATCACCATTTTTAATGGGTAAATCAACTATTTCTATGGTCATTTTAAATAGCTTTTTGTATGTTTGCCAGAGGAGTTGAGTTCGGTGATTTTCCGAACCCCCCCATTTCGAGTGGAAATCTTCCAGCTTGCCACGTTTTTTCTGACTGGAGAAGGTCATCCCGATATGGCCAATAGGGGACCAACCTGGAATCGTGATGGAGGGTACACCAGTCCAAGCCAAACCAAGGCATTTTTCCTCGGGTAACGCTGGGGGAATCCCGTGATCATTTAAATGTCTATATCCCATAGGATCCATGGTGCTGGTATATATGCTAACATAAAGGGGGTATATTGATGGGATCCATGTTACCATATATAGCAGCACCATGGATCCTATGGGTATTGGTTGATGTTAGCATACACGATTTTTAGATCATGTGAGCCCCAGACGCTTTTCTTTCCGATTCAATCCGTGGACATTCCCTTCAAGTAAAGTCGGAAAACTGCTACGGATAGGGCAGACTTGTACCCTCTGGTAAACCAACATAACTATGGAAAATCACCATTTTTAATGGGAAAACTCACTATAAATGGCCATTTTCAATAGCTATGTTAAATTACCAGAGGGTAATCTTCTCTTCCAGGGAAAAACAAAATGCGTTGGAAAAAGACCCACCACGGCCTCTCGGTTTCTATAGAACTCCAAGCTTCACAGCTACTCAAGTGGCGTTGGTTGAAGTTTCCGTTAGATTTGGGTTGGAAACCTGCGAGAAAAATCCGGAGTTGTGCGAAACAATTACAACAAGTGGTTTCCGAACGATGGGTAAGTTTGGCTATAGCTAAGCTAACTAGGCTTTATATAATATTATATTATATATTACTATTGCTGGATGTGTTGGCTCATCATGCCAGTGGTTTGTTTTTTCTTATCCGATGACAAAGGTGAATATTTGAGGCTTACAAATCAGCAGGTCTCTCTTTGGGATTCCAAATTCAAAGCTAAGGATGATCTCGTTGGCTTCAAAAAGGTACCATTTACCATACATAGCCTTGTGGGCCCACAAATCAACATGTTTGTTTCGAGTACTTGGTGTAACATTAGCAGAATGATGATTGCTCTGGGTGATTTTTTTGGAGACCCTGATATGACCTGCAGGGCAGTCAAATTCCACAAGACAAATTCGCCAAAAAACTTCTTGGAAAATCATCTGCACCACCGTCCAAAACCTTGAAGTTTTTACCTTCTGGTAAACTAACATAGCTATGGAAAATCACCATTTGTTATGGGTAAATCCACTATTTCTATGGCCATTTTCAATAGCAAACTGTTGACATAACCAGAGGGTAGAGTGGACAGCAAGCCTCGCACCATGCCCTGGACACTGCGTCGCAAGATCAACGATGGCCACCATTTAAGCGGGCACCCTTAAATTTCTGCCAGGCTGGCCACAGTAACTAGTTTGTTCGTTTTCATTCATTTGCACACAAATATATAATCAAATATATATATACACACATTATATCCACCACTAGATCCGCCATAAATCAATATAATCCAACCAGTTTACTTCCCTGCTACCCCAAGAAAGCACTTGGGAACCATCATTTTTTTCGGCACTTGGGAAATCCTAGAGCCACTGACCAGTTATATCACCTTCAAAAAATCGGGATTTTACATTTTTCTTAGGGGGATATACTATAGTCAATAGTTACTAGTCAAGAGTTACTATAGTCAATAGTCAACTAGCCAATTGGGATTTTTCTTAGGATATAGTTACAGTCGTTACATTTTTCTGCATCTTTCGGGGGGGTTGCTACAGCTCTACAGCCTCTCCTTTGTCTTTCAGGGTTCCTGACTTGTCGACTTGTTTCCAGGAGCTGGGCGTGAAGATTAAGAACATCACGGTGCCGCCCAACGTTTTGACCTGGTTTTCATCGATATGGGGGTGCCCTTAAAAATGCATGGTAGTTTAGTGCGGGATATCCCCTAAGTTGGGAAATTTCCATATGGGGGGTCAATCAACTGGATGGTGTATATATATATATATCTCAGTGGGATATATCATGGGATAGAATTGGTTTAAAATCCATTGTTAATGGGATATATAATGGGATATACTCTAGGTCAATCAATCTTCGATGGGTAGAAACTCATCCAAAAACTCGTCTTTTTGGTATGGGATTATCATGGATTATCTACGTTCACCAGCGACAGAATTTTGTCATTTTTTGCAGGGTATCTGGCTGATTGACTATGATATGGGGGGGGTTCATCAGTGGTTTCCGAAAATGGGGGGCCCTGGACACCTCCATCAATGGGTCTGAAAATGCCCAAACAAATCCCCCAAAGGGCTTTTTTAAATGGGGAAGACCCGGTGATCAAAAAACATTGCGTGCTTGAAAATACCCTCTGGTAAACTAACATAGCTATGGAAAATCACCATTTATGATAGGTAGATCAACTACAAATGGGCCAATTTCCATAGTTATGTTAGTTTACCAGAGGGTACCTCATTTTCAGACAAAGCCGGAGGATCCCCAAATCATCCAGTTATGGATGACAATTTTTAGTATTGAAACCCATGGCTTTGGAGAACCCCCCCATATGCTGACCCCGGAAAACCCCCCGGAAACGGTGACCAACATGTTGATGATTTTTCTTCATGGGGATTTTTAACGATTTCAACTATCGGTTCTAGGGTTTTTATCCACTGAAAATTGGAATATGGCATAACTTAACTGACATGTCATGGTTGACTGGCGAATGTTGGGTCTAATAAACTGGGGATTATAATCGAACAGGAAACCCTATCCGAAAGGGATTGCAGTGGTTTTTGGAAACTCTTCATTTGTGTTATTGGATACATTCCACATTGTTCATCGAAATGGCACTTTCTGATAGGCACCTGGGTTGCAGCTGTTGACCCATACAATGTGAGGCCCCCCAGTTATAAGTTGGTTTATAAGCCCCAGTAACTATAGTTATAAGTACCATAAACCATAGTTATTGGAGTTATAAACCAACTTAGCTATCTTGGGGGCACCACATTGCACGTACATCGACCCCAACACCAAGTTGTTGTTTCAACTAGTATTCTTGATGATGAATGCCCCAAGCTTGACCACTCACTCCTCTGCAGCATTTTTAGCTGCTGATATTCCCAAACCCCCAATTTACTGGTTTGATCTATGCACATTAGAACTATGTAATCCATAAACATCCATGATTAATACATATGTTTTCACGGAGATTTCTGGTCATCTGGATATGGGTCAAAATTGTGTACCCCAATGATTAGATGGTTACTAAGAATAGACAAGTCAATCTGTAGTCCCAAGGCTCTGAATTTTGACAAAAATCACCGTATTGGGATGTTTCCTAAGTCATAGGCCCCTAGTGATCATTTTTTCCAAGGGATTTTCCATGAAATAAACCATCCATAAACCATCCAGCTGTGTAGCTTCATTTTTTGGAACCCCCTTTTTTCATCGATCTTCCCATCGACAGCGATCTATCGGCGCCCACGATCCCACGGCCAGACCGAAACGAAGTTGGCCTTGCCCCAGCGTCGGATGGGTGGAAACCTCAGATTCGCGTCGCCTTTTTTTGGGGTCAAACGTGGTACCCGGCCTGGTAAACCCATTGAAAATGGTGATTTATAGTGGATTTACCCATTGAAAATGGTGATTAATGGATGATTAATCTGGTAAACTAACAGTTTGCTATTGAACATGGCCATAGAAAGTTCGTTGATTGACCCAGCTACATAGCATGGTGATTTTCCATAGTTATGTAAACGTTTACCAGAGGGTACATGGTGAATGCCTGGTATATGATATATGTTTTTGCTGAAAAGCATCACTCACTTCTTCGGTGATTCTTTTCGGTCGTGATTGATTCATATTATTGTTTTAAATCCACAGTCTAAATCAGATCCTTATATCAATCATATTATTAGAATTTATGATAAAGATCCCCAGTCTAAATCCCTAGGTCTACTTCAGAATTATCAATCATAGTATAAGTATCCTTTCATATCCCCAAGTTCACTGTCTAAATCACCATAAGGTGGTTTCCTAAGTCATGGGAGTGCCCCAATAGCTGGATTTATAATGGACAAACCCCTAGAAAAATGATGATTGGGGTGTACCCGCATTTTTGGAAACCTCCATATTTCGAACTACCCTCTGGCAATTCGACATAGCTATCGAAAATGGTTGTTTATAGTTTATTAAACATTATTATCTGATGGTTTGGAACATTTTTTATGTTTCCATAATATATTGGGAATAATCATCCCAACTGACTAAAATTTTTCAGAGGGGTTCAAACTACCAACCAGTTTATAAACCAACCAACACCACTGGAACCACCACCATGCAGAGACCAGCCTTCCAATTTCATGGACAGCTTCCTAGGCATTGATACGGTGGTGCACGCCGCTGGTGTGCTGCAAGATGGTCTGATTCTTCCCAACCTGCAGAAGGTGGGGGCATGTAAAATAACGAGAAATGATGATCCCCCAAATCTATCTATCAGCTACAGAAATATGATACCGTATCGGAAAATCATGATGATAGATAAATTATAAAGATTTTCGTGGCAACCTTGTTATCTTTTTCATTTGTAGTGGAGGTTGCTCTATATATATATATGTATATATATTTATGTAGTGTCTAAAATATCTATAGTCTATCAGTGTCTATACGTGCCAATTTTTCCGTAGGTTCTGGGATGATAATCCCCATCATTTTCATAGTAGCGTTTGTTTCATCACCCCGAAGGTATGTTACCCTCTGGTTATGTCAAAATAGCTATTGAACATGGCCATAGAAATAGTGGATTTACCCATTGAAAATGGTGATTTTCCATAGTTATGTAAACGTTTACCAGAGGGTATTACCCTGCACAAGTCTGGTTTTCTATCAAAAAGTGCCATGGTCGATTGGATTATATACTCATAATGACTCATATTGCTTTGTCTGAACATAGGCTACCCCCAAAATTCATGGTTCATCATTTTCCCATGATTTTCCCAACATTTTTCATGGCCATGGGGACAAACCACATAGTGGGGATGTGGGGAATGGGGTACTTGCGGATACCTTGATGACCTTCGCAGGCGCCAGAAATGTGGAGCATTGTATACGGCTGCAAGGTGGGAGCGATGGTCCAAGCTAGGGCAGCTAGGGCCGCTAGGGGGAAGTTTTTCTCTCTGGACAGGGATGAATCTTAAAAAAAGGCTGAAGAAGTACCATTTCTGGTTGGTGGTTTCAAACATTTTTTTTTTAAATAATATATGGGATAATCCTTCCCATTGACTTTCATATTTTTCAGAGGGGTTCAAACCACCAACCAGGTTTGGAATGAGAAAATGCTTGACATGTCATGGTACTTGCATATTGGATGGTGAGGAAACAGAATTTGGGGATCATCAAACCACAGATTAGATGGACATTAACTTCTACCCTCTGGCTATTTAACATAGCCATGGAAAATGGCCCATTTATAGATGATTTTCCGATTAAAACCTCCATTTATAAGGGATTTTCCATGGCTATGTTAAATAACCAGATGGTACTTCACAAAGATCTCTTGTAATTTTCAACATTGGAAGAAGATGAACATACAGTCATTAAGTTCTGATAGTAATCCTATGGGGTGGTTTTATTTTTATTTTTTAAATCATTTACTCTCTGGTAAACTAACATAGCCATGGATTATGGCCCATTTATAGATGGTTTACCCATTGATAATGGTGATTTTCCATAGTTATGTAAACGTTTACCAGAGGCTATTATTCATCATTTTTTTTTTAATATTCAACATTATTCAACATAAACTATATGATTTTTCTCTTTGATCTTCCAATTTTTAAACATATACCAATGAGACACTATAGATACCAACATCATAATCTAACAATATAAACATATACTAAGATAGTTGATAGTATATATTGGTTGATTTAAACAATCCAAATCCCAACTATATCTATGGATCATGTTGGATTTTTTTTAAATATCCAACAATCCAAATCCCAACATGATCTTCCAAGTCCCAACTTGATCATGACTATCCCAACATGGAGACATGGTGATTCACCAGCAACATTTCTTGGGATTTAATGGAATTTAATAGGGATTTATATATCATATAATGGAATAGGGGTTTAATAGGGGTTTAATAGGGGTTTAATAGGGAATTTAATGGAATTTAATGGAATTTAATGGAATATATATATATAAATAACTAATATAAATGGTATATCATATCTGGTTGGTGGTAACTGGAACCATGGAATTTTATGTTCCAGAAATAGTTGGGATGATGATCCAATCTGACGAACTCATATTTTTCAGTGGGTGTTAAAACCACCAATTAGTTTTTTTTTTTTAAATATATATATATATAATTGATAAAACAATGTATATCCAACATATTTTTATTATATAATATATAATTTGTCATAGATACTATAATATTTCTAGTATCTATTCACTATAATATTCATTATACTGTAATATAAAATATTGATATATAGATAAATAGTCAATAGATACTAGATACTATAGTCAATATTCATTATACTATATATATTATAACATATTGATTTTCCCATTTTTTTCCCTACGCGTCGTCTTCGCGTCGTCGCTGGTCGCTCTCTATTTTTTGAGGCGCATGGTGCCTGGCAGATTCATCAAGCGACCACGGCGCTCTGAGAGATGTAGATTTCTGGTATGTCACATGTACATAATATATATATATATAATACCATAATACCACAGTTATATGATGTAGATTTCTGATATGTATATATATATGTAATTTGCACCAATTATAATATATATATATATATATCTCAATATACGTAATTACAGTTAATTGCATATATATATATTATAAGGTACATCTATATCAGATACCAATTCATAATTTTGTTAATTTGTGTATGTACTGTATATCTCTATATACTATATATATATTGCTATATATAATTATATATATATATATATATTGTGAATATCTCAAGTACTGTTTCACCTTATTTCAGATGATATGTATATATATATATGCAAAGATGCCAAACAAATGGATATGGAATTAAAACCACCCTGGTGAACATCAACATAGCTGGCGGATGTTCAGGGGCCCCTGAAGTACGGTATCATAGGTTTTGGACACCCATATATATAATATATCATATATCAATGGAATGGTTTAAGGGAAAAATTACAGGACAAATTCATATTAATGGGAAAGTCGATGGTTTCCTGTAGATTTTTTTTGTAACCAAACCATGGAATATTAATTGTATATCCATCAAATTAAACACAATACTTCACAATATTCCAGTCAAACTTCAAACATTCCATGGTATATATATATATATTTCATTGAGAAGTATTCCATCAATTTAAACCATGGAATCAAATTAAAAAATATTAGGGATTCCCAAAAAATGATTTCCTTCATATTAATTAAATATATATGAAGGAAAATATGAAATATGAACTATATTAATTATAGCGAAAAATATAGTTTCCTTCTTAATTAGTTATAACTCAATCAAACACCTCACAGCTTCCACGACAGTCCGCTGGGCCGGGCGAAAAAAAACATTTTCGAGCCGTCGAGTCACCTTTTGGGGTGTGGCTGGGTCAAACAAGGAAACTTGGGCCATTGGGTGACTTGTTTGGTACCCTCTGGTTATGACTAACATAGCCATGGTATAGATGGCCCATTTATAGTGGATTTTCCTATTAAACATCAAATGTACCCTCTGGTAAACGTTTACAAAAAGCGAACTGGAAAACCACCATTTAAAAAAGCTGGGTAAAAAAAAACTATCAATTTTTCAATGGCCATGGCTTCAATAGCTATGAAAATGGTAAGCCTTGAGAATGAACCATTCCAAATGGTACAAATATGTGCAGATCATCCCTGGCGTTTTCAGAAAACCCTCTGGCTATGACTAACAGTTCGCCATGGTATAGATGGCCCATAGAAATAGATGGTTTACCTAGCTATAAAATGGGTGGATTTTCCATGGCGAACTGTTAGTCATAACCAGCTGGTAATTGGAATCAACAATTGAGTTTCAATTAGGTTCAATACAATTGCAATACCTATGTCATCGTGATAAACATCATCGCACCCAATACATGATGGGGTTGGCAAAAAGACGGGTGGTAGGTCAATTTTTGTTCATTGACCTTGCTGGGTCAGAGATGATGGGTTGAAAGATTCGCCCCAAAGTTACCATTGTTATGGTTGGTATAAAGCAAATATCAGTGGTTTATGACGTTGCTTTACTAAATTTATAGTCATTATATCAATGGGAATTTCAGGATCCTAAAATGGAGGTGCGTTAGCACCTTATTTTTGGCTGAATTGTGGGGATATTCTCTGAAACTAAGGCCTAAGAAATAGACCAAAAATATATGGTATGTACCTCCAATACATCGGTTCCTGTTGCATGGCCAGTGATTATATACCAATGATTAACCATCATTAACCATTATTAACCACTATTAACCACTATTAATGATCAAGGTTAATGGTTGCATGGCCAATGACTACCCTCTGGTTATTTGTTACATAGCCATGGTATAGATGGCCCATTTATAGATGGTTTACCTAGCTATACAGCATGGTGATCTATACCATGGCGAACTGTGAATGTCATAACCAGATGGTAAATGTGATACAATTTCGGTTCTGAAGATTCGCCACTGGTCATCCCAGTCCCTTCTTGATGAAGTTCCGGAAATCCGCATGTTGGTGGTTACCCTCTGAAAAATTGGGCTTACCTGTCATGAATGACCAACTGGTTGGTGGTTTGGAACATTTTTTATTTTCCATAATATATGGGATAACCCTTCCCATTGATTTTCATATTTTTCAGAGGGGTTAAAACCACCAATTGGTCATTAATGACCAAAATATGACATTCATTAGATCACCATATTCCATATAAACAATCACTTGGAATCACCATTAAACCTCCACACACAGCTGGTTATTTTGAATTAAACCATATCTGTGATATGAATCACTATATACTATATACCACATTCCATTATTTGTTGCATGAATATCCCACCGAATATGGGCCACATCCATATACATTCTTATGATCACCATATGGGATACTAATCATCATATGGGAATAACATGTATATGGGATATTAATAACCATAGTTGATATCAATCACCATAGTTGATATTAATCTCCATACTCCATATTACGCTCTGGTAAACTTTTACATAACTATGGAAAATCACCATGTTGTAGATGGGTAAATCAACGATTTCTATGGGCCATGGCTTCCAGTTCGCTACGTAACAGATTACCAGAGGGTATATCACTTGTATCATCTTGTATCCATATCAACTTGTAATCAACTCCGAATGGAACCATGAACTTTCCATCAACTGTTCACAGTATTTCACATTCATATCCCACATGAACTGAATGACATACATTTCATATATATATATATATATTCCACAAAACACACATTTTTTTTTAAATATTTCCCATAAAATGCATATATTTCCAATATTTTCCATCATTCCAGTATTTTAAAAAAAACATATTCACCATATTTCCCAATATTTTCCATAAAATACACACATATATATATATATATACACATTGTTTTCCAATATTTTCCAATTTTTTTCACCATATTTTCCAATATTTTTCGCCATATTTTCCAATATTTTCCATACATGTTCGATAAAATACATATATTTTCCATGAAATATTCCACCATACTTCATCGTCTCCCCATCTTTCCACCACCTCTGTTCTCCAGAGGCGGAGGGCCGTCCGACGCCTCGACCGACGCCCAGCGGATCAGGATGTTGCTCGGTGGATGGAGGTGGTGCCCCCACAACCATAAATGGGCTGATTTATTCTTGTTTTTAACCATATTAATCTATTATGAAATCATTGTTTATATGGACATCATCTATAAATGGGCCATGTTCAATAGCAAACTGTTAGTTTACTGAAGGGATCTGAAGGGTGTATATATATAATTATATATATCCCATTGATATATCCTATTATATATACAATGTGAGGCCCCCAAACGATAGCTAAGTTGGTGAACATAACTTCAATAATGTTTGGGTTTATGATACGTAAATAGCTACAGTTTATTAATAGGGTTTATAAACCAACAAACATCACTGGGGGGCTCCACATTGTAACTATATGGTAATTTAACATAGCTATTGAGCATGGCCCATTTATAGTTGATTTACCTATTAAAGATGGTGATTTTCCATAGTTATGTTAGTTTACCAGAGGGTAGGCCTAACTAAAGATATCTTATAGTTAATGGATGTTAATGGGATGTGAATCTATAGTTTTTGTGTATATGTAGGTGATATATCTATAAATGGGTTATAATCCCATAAAATCCCACTAACTAGTTTGATATATCACCAGCAAAAAACCCAAGTGAAATTGGACTTATTTGCATCAACTTAGCTAACGAACTGGGGCACCACCCTGTATGAAAAACCAGGCATTTTTTGTGGAGTCAGAGATTTTCGGGTTGAAACATTCGGAAGATTCCAGGTGAAGGTGTAGGCGTTGGATGTTGAGAGGGGTTGAAACCCAAGCCAAATGGTTGTCCATCAGGGATAGATTGTTTACCTGTTAAACATGGTCATTTTCCAATGCGCTCCATGATATTTTCCATGGCCATGTGAACGATCATGAGAAAGTAGCCTATATGGAAATTTAAGATACCCTCTGGTAAACATACAAAAAACTATGGAAACTCACCATTTTTAATGGGACAACTCCCTATAAATGGACCATAATCATCCATAATCCATTGCTATGTAACAGTTTACCAGAGTGTAGCTATTGAAAATGGTCATTTATATAGTTGATTCCCCTATTAAAGATGGTGATTTTCCATGTGACAAATGTGAGATTACTGGAGGTCAACATCCTTCAACGGAGGATTTTCCTGCCACGTTTGATTTTCCTGGAGGGTACCCGGCCTGGTTTCTACGTTAACAAAAAGCGAACTGGAAAGATCCACCGTTTTGTAGATGGGTAAATCCACGATTTCGACTGGGCCATATTTTCAATAGCAAACTGTTAGTTTACCAGAGGGTAACCAACGTTTCTGGGAGTTTTGTTGGAGCAACCCTCTGTTTTTAGTGGCTTTGAACATCTACCCTGGTACAGTCCTGTTTGTTGGTTTCTGTTCACCCAATTAACCCAAATAAAGACTTCGATGAAGTTTCAATCCACCATTTCCTATCGAAGAACATCACCTGCGCCAGCATAAAGCCAGTACCCTCTGGTTATGTCAACATAGCTATTGAACATAGTGATTTTCCATAGTTTGTTTTTTGTGAACGTTGACCAGGCCGGGTACATTTGATGTTTTCCGTCAGACGTTCCCCATATTTCTGCTGAAATCAGCATGAAAATCTCAACAAAACCCACCGACCTCCGAGGTATTGGGCTCGGTGTTTGTACCATCACCTGACGCCACGGAGACCGTGACTTCACGTCGCGACAGGAGGTGCGTTTTGAACGTAGAACGCCACGTCCATCTCTAAACGGCACGGTGACGCCACGTATAAAGATCGGGGGGACTTGTGGTGAGTGAAGCAAGAACTTACAGAATCGCTTTATGATGACCTGGGTCAATCCCAGTGGTAGATTTTTTTTTTCACGAAGAAAACATGAGAAATTGGCAAGAGATCGATATCGCGAAACATTTTTTTTTGGATAAACTAACATTGTACTTAAACAGCAACAGAAACAGCAAGAACATCAGGGATTGGATGATAGGTAAGTGCCCAACCTTGACCCGAAGAGGTAAAGCCCATGTTTGGATGGTGAAATTTTTCGCACTGAACTGCGGAACACAGAACAGTAAAGTTTAATGTAAAGATGAAAGTCCAATGAACATTCAAAAAGCAGATAAGACAGATGAATACTAACATAGCAAAGATAGGAACACGAGAGTCAGTGAAGATTATGAAGATTCTCAAACGGTTTTGGAACTTTGGTTCCAAGTTTGAAAAAAACAGCAGAAATTTGCAGAATAAATTTCCGATTGCCAGGTTTGATGAGTCTGTTTATCATCCCTTTATCCACCTACAGAGTCTCAGTGAGACCTGCCTGTCGTAGTGAGACCCTGGTTTCAAAATTGGTCGAGGCATCTCCCGGTGTCAGTGAAGGAAGAAATCCGCTGAAGATTTAAGCGACTCGAAATCGACGTGGAACAATGGGTAGTAATAGTAGCTGTTTTTTTTTTTTGGGGGGGGGGTTCATCATAAATGGGGGTACCCCATTTATGGTTGGTTTAGAATGGAAAAAAACAATCTTTAAATGGATGATTCGAGGGGTTTCCCATAGTTTAGGAAACCCCCCATTAATAAGTACCCGGCCTGGTCAATGTTAACAAAAAACGATGGAAAATCACCATTTTTCATTAGGGAAAATCCACTATAACACTATAAATGGTGATTTTCCATAGTTATGTTAGTAAAATCCACTATAACTTGTGATTTTCCATAGTTTTTTGTATGTTTACCAGGCCGGGTATCCCATTGTGAGCCTTGTTTCAGGGTGTATTCGAGTGTATGAAAAAGGGTAATAGTCGCCTCAAACAGGAACGCCTGAATGCTGCGACAAAGAGTCGCTAGGAATGCAGTATTTCGTATCATAGACCCTCAGGTAAGCAAAGATAGATAGGGAAAATCACCATTTTTTAATATAGGTATTTATAAATTATATAAATCATGAACAGATGGGCCATTTTCACAATGGTTATGTTACCAGTATCCCAGTACGATCATCTTCCGATCAAGGCTGTCATCAGCGCGCCATCAAACAATCATGTGGGGATTTGTGTCAAATTACCTATGAAATTACCAGAAATGACTGGGGGAATATACATCCAGCTATACCATAGCAGCTATGACTTAGAGTACCAAAGGTGCCAGGGTTTTGACCCAGAACCCTTCCCGATTATCACTATGATGGGAATCCCGAAGCAGCATGGACCAACACAAACCCTCTGGTAATCTGTGACAGTTTGCTTTTTGGAAAATGGCCCAGTCGAAATAGTTGATTTACTTATTAAAGATGATGATTTTCCAGTTCGTTTCTTGTATGTTTACCAGGCCGGGTATTTTCAATTCCATGACGGGCCGGTATTGAACACTGCTCAATTGACACACCGGAAGCCAATCGACATCAACAAAGATGCCGCAAGTTTGGAGCGCAGTATCTGTAGCCCTTTGCCTGGAGGACACTTGAAACCATCCCGGGCCGTTTCTTGGCCATGAAAGTTAGCAAGTTTGAGGCACTTATTGAGATCGCGATTCAGTTCCGAAAACAAGATTTTGGTGTCACCAATGCCAGTCAAGAACCGAGGCTTCCGAAATTTGTTTTCGCAGATTGCGAAAGTGTGTTTGCCCTCCAGTAATCTAAGCATATCTAGCCAGTACAATATATTTTCCTTGACCCCGGCCCATCAATGGGTGTGGTGCCCAAAGAAATTTCGTTGGCAATAGGATTTTCCATGGTTTTCCCATTTTTCATAGAATCTGATGATGGGAAAATTTACAGGAAACCCCTATATTTGAGGGTAAAAACCATGGTTTCCTGTAGATTTTCCCTTCAACCAATCCATTGAATTTTATCCCATGCTCAGTATGTGCAAAGCCCATTTCGCTGGTGGAAGGTGCACCATGCTGTGCGACCCACCTCTGTAAATAGGACCGTCCCAGGAGATCGAGGCAGGCGAGCAACAGCGGCTGTTTAACGAGGTAACACGGGGGGACAAAGGAATAAAACATATCTGGTTGGTAACATGGTGATTCACCAGCAACATTTATTGGGATTTAATAGGGATTTATTTATTACACCATTATAAATGGTATATCATATCTGCTTGGTGGTTTGGAACCATGGAATTTTATGACTTTCCAGAAACAGTTGGGAACAATAATCCCATTTGACGAACTCCATCAGTTTTCACAGGGGTAGGCCAACCACCAAGCAGTGATGGATTGGACCAACTAGCCTCTGGTAATGTTTACATAGCCATGGAAAGATCCACCATTTCTTAGCTGGGTAAATCCACTATTTCGACTGGGCCATTTTCTATGTCGCAAACTGTTGACATAACCATCGAAAATGTGGATTTTCCCATGAAAAATGGTGATTTTCCATGTTTTTTTGTATGTTTACCAGGCCGGGGGTAGCAATGCTACCATGCCATGGGTTTTTTTTTAAGATGTTGGAACCGACTCCTTGGAGATCATTGAAATCCTATGAAACCACCACTCAATTTCCATGATATAGTTATAGATAACTATGTAGATAACTATGGTTAATGGAGTTATCTACATAGTTATCTATAGTTATATATCTACCATAAACCATAGAATTCAGCCATTTATAAACCAACTGAACGCTATCTTGGGGGGCCCCATTCTGTATGACATCCCTAAATTTCTACGGATGTTGCCATGCTCGCGGTCCGTGGTGAAGGCGTGGCTACTCGTAGCCGAGGAGTGGTGTCGTCGCACTTTTCGCAGCTGTATCCATTTCGGGGTCACCAGATTTTCATAGATTTTCTGGTTGGTGATATTCCCACGAACTATAGATATATCCATAAATATCCATAACTGGTTGATGGTTTGGAACATTTTATTTCCATTCAGTTGGGAATGTCATCATCCCAACTGACGAACTCATATGTTCATATGAGTTTTCCAGAGGGGTAGGTCAACCACCAACCAGTAGATTCGTATTTTATATGTATTGATCATAGAATCCATGGACCGGGTTCCCACTTTGGGGTTATCCTATGGTTTCAAGCAGGCTTCGTAAGAGTTACGAAACATTTTTTAACCCCACTGGTTCAATGGCCATTCCAGGATCCTAAATTGGAGGTACCTACCTTGTATAAGGCCTATTTTTTAGGCCTAAGTTTCAGGGAATATCCCCACAAAATATGGCCAAACATATGGTACTAACGTACCTCCATTTTAGGTTCCTGAAATGACCATTGACTGGTTGACAATCTTTGGGGTGAAACCGAAGGACCAGTGTTGAACCCAAGTCAACCCAAGTCCGACCCATGCCCACATGAACAGTACACATGGAGAATTAAAAAACAACATCAATACTGGTTGGTGGTTTCAAACCATGCAATTTTTATGTTCCATCATATATGGGATGTCATCCGAAACCCATTGACGAACTCCATCATTTTTCAAGATTGTGAAATTGCACCACCAAGCAGAATATCAATGAATTGGTTTAAGGGACAATTTACAGGAACACCCCATATTTAATGGGAAAATCTATGGTTTCCTGTAGATTTTCCCTTAAACCAATCCATTGAGAATATCAAGCAACACAGGTGGCTTGATTGAAGAGAAAAAATGTGCGTTGGATCCAAAGTGATGGATCTACATCTCAAACCTTTCAATGGGAATTTCAGGATCCTAAATTGGAGGTACCTACCTTGTATAAGGCCTATTTTTTAGGGCAATGTAAGGGAATATCCCCACAAAATATGGCCTTATATGGTACAGTACCTCCATTTTAGGTTCCTGAAATGACCATTGATTTGTCATCTGAATCATGGAAATGTCTTGGACAAAGTGTACCCGGCCTGGTAAACGTTTACAAAAAACGATGGAAAGATCCACCATGCTATCAATGGGAAAATCCACGAACCAAATGGGCCATTTTCAATAGCAAACTGTTAAAATACCAGAGGGTATATAGTGCAAATATGGTGATGTTGGTACTGAACTATGGTGAACTAATCTCAAGACATCCCAAAAACTGACGACGAACCTAGACATGGTATATATTTTCATGAACATTTCAACCATGCGACGAAAATCAAAACTGGATTTGCAACAAACAAATCCTTCAGAACCAGTGCTAGAAGGAAAATATATCGCACAGTGATCTAAACTGGCAATTGTGGGTGATCTAAACTGGCAATCTGGTTTCCCTTAACAATGATCTACAAAGGATGTTTTTTTTTTTTTTTGGTCATGTTTTCAGAAGGGTAATACTTAAAGCCATGAACTTCCAAATGCCTTCTGGAATTCAAACATACTGTGGATGGTTGCGAAATCCTGCACCAGTTGGGAACTATGAAAGGTACCTATGAAACACTGTAAATAATGGGATTAGAATGGGAAAATCCATTTACCAACTGGTGCAGGATTTCTTCCATCCACAGTATGTTGTTTTTGTGATGGGTGGTGAGAACCTTTAATCAGGTTTGTTGCTTTTTGGGTTGACACCACCAATCACCACGCTCACACTCGAGTTTTTGGAAAAATTGGTGACTAACTTGGGTCATCTGGGAGGTTGCAATTTTAATGAGAAAAGGGACCTCTTGTTTCGACTGGGACAGAGAATTCCAGAATTGGTCGAACATTGGACAATTTTGAGACATATTCTCTAGATTTGGGTTTGTCTGAAAATAGGGTATATTCCCAATTGTAGCCATTTAATAGGGATAATGATCATTAACCATTGGGTTTGGGGTACACTATTTTCACACACACCCATTTGGGTCTAGAATTTGCTGCCTTCACCACTTGATTAACTCAGTATTTTGGAGAGACTCCGGATTGATCAATTGCGAGGAAATTTTAATGTGGTGCCCGACAATCTACATTTCATCAGCAAGCTTGGACATAGACATGAATTTCTGCGGCTGTACACCAGAAACGCTACATTTTTATCTGGTTGGTGGTGACTGGAACCATGGAATTTGATTAGACTTTCCATTCAGTTGGGAATGTCATCATCCCAACTGACTTTCACTCATATTTTTCAGAGGGGTAGGTCAACCACCAACCAGTCCTGGATTATTTTTTGGGCGTATTCAACGCATTTTTCAGACCAAATTTTTGGTTTGGGCAATTTCAAAAAAAACTTTTGCGAACTTTTGAATCTCAATTTTTCAGCTAATTAGCTGGATCTCAAAATTGTAGCTAATTAGATATCGACACTTCCAAGATTGGTCCAAGAAAAATAGTTTCAAATACAGGGTTTATATGTATATCAATATTGATTTGACATAGTTTTTTGGGAAGGGTTAGTTGATATTTATCAGTGTTGATTCAACACCTTTGGGAAAACATGCACCATGATTTCTGGTAAACAAATCACGCACGTTTGGCTTTCGCTTTTCCGAACGCCTTCATGAGGTGGTCGCTGTGGTTCGGGGCTTTTATTTGAGGTTCCCATGATCGTAAGCCCGGATTTCTGGATAGATTTAGATGATACCACCAGAAAAGATACAGTAACAGTAGTAAGAATCTACTGAAGTATTTGCAAATTATGGTAAATTGCAGTTCTATCGTTTTGGTAAATTATGTTAGCTTGATCATGTTGGATTTGTTGGATCTTCATTTCTTTTCGGTCGCACCCATCTATACTTAAACAACAACACCCAAAGTGCTAAAGCGTCCAGATGAACATCACATTTAATTAACCAACATTACTGGCTGAATCCAATCCCAGTTCAGAATAAATATGGCGTTGAACGCACCGAAAATGGGTTCGTAAATCTCGATAATGGGTCCCTAGTAGCAGTTTTTGGATAGCCGGTCGATATTCGATATTGTTAACCCTGCAAAATCGGATGCTTTGCAACTCAACATGGGACTTAACCAGTTCGACCAGCTACATGGGAATTTCAATAGGGATTTAAATCAACAAAAGCACACAGATGGTAGGTAGAACATGAATTCAAATGACAATGAACCCTCTGAACTCGGTACCATGAATGGATAATTGATGATATCGCAAACAAAGATATGTATTTTTCCCAGAGTATCCTTCAGAAGAGCAGAGAATTATTGCTGAAGCACGATCTCGTTTCTAAGCTTGCTGCCAGTAGAGTGATACAAAACGGGGCCGATGCCACTGTTCTTCTCCCCTCGAAGGAGTAGGTTTCACGTTTAGTGTCGAGAAGGTTTGTTGCGGATGTTGGAAAAATTGCGTGCACTGCAGTCAGGCAGTCATTGTATCTCGCCCAAAAACCCACCAAGTGGCTCTCTAGCAGCCGCCGTTGATGATTTTGGGGATCTGATCTATCCGATCTATCCGATATTGGGGATGATCATCGTCCGTAAACTGGGAATCCGATGGAATCTGTATGATCCAGATCTACCCTCTGGTTTTTCATAGCTTTTTCTATGTTTACCAGAGGCTATCCAGCCATTGGGAATGCTTTTGAGCACTGCTCAGGTGTAGGATGCCTTGCCATGTCCCGAAAAGATCACAGTTTTCGGTGAGATTTGTAGAGAGTGCACCGGGCGACCTAACCGAACTACCTTTGGTCAACATGTCAATGTATATATATATAATATTGATTAATATTATATATATATAATATATATATATTATATAATATTATATATATATATATTAATATAATAATTATATGTACATTTATTTGTATATATATATATACATATAGATTTGTTGTTAGCTTATTCCCCTACTGTGTCCAGATTTTGCCGAGATGTCCTTGTCTTTTGAACCCCGCAACGCTGCGCTGCTTTTTTTTTCGGCACCGGCCGTCGAAGTCGTTGAGTCGCTATGCCGTCGAATGGAGAGTGCATCACACTGTGCATTGGCCAAGCAGGACACCATGGTTGGGGGTGCAGTGTGCCTATGGTGAGTGATATAAAACCATAGTTGTAGTGATGATATCCAGTTTTTTTTGGAGGCTTCTTACCATAATGCCAGAGTTTTTTACCACTAATAGCCATGTAATCTATAGAATATACTTAGATGGGACATGGAATGAGTGAAGATCTATAGCTGGGTATATTTCAATGCTTGTAAGCCAGTTCCTCACCAGTTAATTAACTCTATGGCTGCAATTATAGCACCACCCCAAAAAGATGAAAAGTATCACAGTGAAGTCTTCCACTTTAGAATAGTGATGGATTCTATTTTTTTGGGGTTACTAAATTGTTACTATCTACAAGCTAAGTGCTTGTGTTTTTCATATGGTTCGTGCAATTTACAACGGAAATGAGTCCGGTTGGAGCTTTAAATCCCATCCCATCTGGACATCCCATGGGCGTGACTACCACGGTTGGAGTTGGGGTTTTCAACCACCCATCAACATGGGACCCTCCAGGGGGTTTTCCCCTGGAGATTCCTCAAGAACTCAATGGCCATTTTAGGAACCGATTGATTGGAGGTACCGGTTCCATGTATAAGGCCTATTTTCTAGGCCTAAGTTTCAGGGAATATCGCCACAAAATATGGCCAGAAATATGGTACTAACGTACCTCCATTTTTGGATCCTGGAATTCCCATTGAATAACTGGAGGATTGTTTTCATGGAAAATCCCTGAAAAGTGGTGGATGGACGAGACTGGGGGTACCTTTATGACTGGATGGACACCTCCAAAAAGATCATTGGGTAAAAAAAGTTACTCCTTGCGATGGAAGCCATGCCTCGATGATTTCCTCTAAGCCTCCAGAGCGTATCTGAGGGTATGGGGAGACTTTCTCCAAGTATTATTCTGATTGGTGGTGACTGGAACCATGAATTTTCTATTTTCCCATTGATATATGGGATGTCATCCTTCCCATTGACTTTCATATTTTTCAAGATGGGCACATTGCACCACCAACCAGTATTGTATAGCAAGAGGTTCCACCATCCCCTACAGGATGGGGCCCCCCCAGTGATGTGAATGTTGGTTTATAAACCATGAAATAACCCCCATGAACTAGTAACTAGTTCGTTATATCTACCATAAACCATAGTTTTCAGCCACTTATAAGGCAACTGAACGCTATCTTGGGGGCCCCATCCTGTAGGTTTCGCCATCTGGTTATTTAACAGTTCGCCATGGAAAATCACCATGTTCTAGCTGGGAAAATCCACTATAATTAAATGGTCATTTTCAATAGCTATGTTAAATTACCCATTAAAAATAGTGATGTTCCCATTAAAAACGGTGATTTACCATTAAAAATAGTGATGTTCTCATCAAAATTCTATGGTTTACCAGGCCGGGTACATTGGTTTACCATGTTTATTCGATTCCAACCATCAATCCATGGTGCTTCCCTGGTGCTGCCCAAGTGCTGAGTGAGCTCGGTGCTCGCTCGCACGAAACATCCTGGGTGTGGATTTGTGTTCACCTGAAAAACATGTTATGAACACTAGTTCGATATATATATATATATATATACATACACATATATACACATATATACATATTATAATACAATAATATGTATATATATATCAAATCTACTATAAATCATCTACTGATACTGACAACCTACTGAGCTGTGACCGAAGATAATCCAATTGTGACAAACTACTGAAATACACCACAACGTAAGTGGTGGTTTGTTTCTGTCCTTTCCAAGTGGGATATTAGGTGAAGTTATATCATCTTAGATCGCCCCCCCAAAAAAACGGCTTGCCATTTCTACATCACGGCGCAGCAAGATTTAAAGATGATTTATAAATATTTATAGATTATAGACAAGTTATATAATTTTATCAAGTAAAATTATCTAATTCACCTGATCTTCCCGTTCTTCCATGGATTTTCCAATGTTTTTTTTTCCATGGATTTCCCCCTGATTTCTGTTCCATGATTTTCCATCGGATCTCAGTCACATCCCCATCAGGATGATTGGCTTCCTCGGTTTTTTCCATGGATTTCTGCATTATTTTGTACCATTTTCCATTCGGATCTCAGTTGGTTTATGATCAAACAGTAGATAGGGAAATTTATTACAGTCCATTAATGTTAACAAATAGGGAAATTTATTAACTGAATGTTTCCCCATCAGTTGGTTTCGATACTTTAACTGTTTATGTTCCCCTAATCAACCCAGACGTGAAATTGGACTTACAAAATGTCACCAAGGTCAATCTTGGATGGGTACAAACTAATCCTAACTAGTCTTTTGGTACGGGATTATCTATGTTCACCAGCTGCCAGATTTTGTCATTTTTTGCAGGGTATCTAAGATTGGCCATAATATACCGAATATCCCCACTTATATATGGGATTATATGGCTTATATCATCACTTATATATGGACTATAATTACACCATGTACGATTTGTGCGATGCACATCCAAGTAGTTGGCTAAAGATGTGTTGCCCCGCCCTCATCCCGGCAGGATGTAACATCGGCGAGGATGTCTGGGAGCTCTTCTGCAAAGAGCACAACATCGACCAGCACGGGCGCCGCACGCGGCCGAACTTTGGTAAAATTTTCATCGAAGTGGGGAGATGATGTGACCAATAAAAAGTGATAGGATTTCATACGTAAAAAAACAATGAGAAGATGGGTTTGGGGATATTAATCTTATGGGATATAATGGGATATTAATAGGGATATAATCTATATCATGGGGATATAATGGAGATATTAATCCGCAAATGGGGATATCATGGGATATTAATCTATATTACATGGGGATGTAATGGGATATTTTTTCTGTGATACAATGGGTATTTTTAATGGCTTTGGATAACCCTCTGGTAAATATACAAAAAGCTATTGAAAATGGCCTTTTAGAGTGAGTTTTCCCATTAAAAATGATAAAAATGGTGATGTCCCAGTTCGCTATGTTAAATTACCAGGCCGGGTATATGAAAAACGTGACTTGTGCGATTTTTATTTTGGGACGACTCTCCATTCGATGAGCGCCATTTTTCGGGGTTCTGAATGGACGTCACCAGGGTGGCCCTTAGGCTGGCTTTGACACCATGACCCCACGAATAGTAAGTAGATTCAGCCCAGGTTTTTCAGTGGATTAACCTGGATTAAGCCTACTTATCCCACTTATAACTGGGCTTATATTTCACTTACTAACTGGGATGAGCCAGCAAGTACAATGTGAGGCCCCCCGTTGTGATGTTTGTTGGTTAACAGATTCGCCCCAGTAACTAGTTCGTTATTTGCGTACCATAAACCATAGTGAAATTGGAGTTATGTGAACCCCAACTGAACGCTATCGAACGGGGGCCTCATATTGAATGTGATATAAATATCTTAAGACGTAAGGTTTTGGGGAGTTCATCAATGATCAAGAAACATCAACAAAGACGTGACATGGTCATGGTAATTACACGACTACACGATGGGGATATCATGGGTACGACATTGTGGATTTCTCTTGGTGAGTGGTAGCATGGTCTCAACGGAGGGTCCTGGAGATTATAGCATGGCCAATCTTAGATACCCTGCAAAAGATTGAATTCTTAGCTGGTTAATAGATCATCCCGTTGATACCAAAAGACCAAAGGATTAAACTACTCATCCAAGATTGACCTAGATACCTACAAGGTGGTGCCCCCCAAGTTATAAGTTGGTTTATAAACTCCATTAACTATAGTTATAGGTACCATAAACCATAGTTATTGGAGTTGTAAACCAACTTAGCTATCTTGGGGGCACCACATTGTAGATAATAGGACAGTGGTATTTTAAGATGTTAATTTTCATCCAACCGCTCTCTGGCGATTCTTCTCGCGATACCGAAAAATTCCCGATTTGGGCAGAAGAAATCAATAGAAATCGCCCATAGAATTTCTATAGAATTGCCTTAAAAAAACTCAATACCTACATTCCTTCTCAATAGAATTCAATACCAAACCAAGTTTTCTAAGGCAGTTCTGATACGGTCTTGAGCTTTTTTTAAAAACCATATCCCAGCGGTTTCTCCAGCATTTGAATTTGGGGAATCGGTGTGTGACTTTTTTTGTCCGCCAAAGCCATGATCACCAGTGCGACCAACACCCATGAATCCTCTAGTACTAAACCGCCCTATTAACACCCGGAAGACATTTTGAACTTAGGGAGTATTTAGTAACTAAGTACTAGGCTGCGAAGCTGGAAGCTTCCCCCTACCGAATTAAAACGCTTAATTAAAAATACTCTTTTTTCCAAATCAAGACTGTAAATTCCTGTTAAAAATCTAATTAACATATTGCCAAAAATTGGATTTCCAAGCTTTCCCCTAATACTAAATCTAAGACCTTGATTAACAAAAACTATATAATGATTTTTTCTATTTGAAAATCGACTATATAAATTCCTTTTTAGAATCTAATCATAATCATTGCCAAAAAATTGGATTTCGAACCTTATAACACTTACCCTCTGGTTATTCAACATAGCCATGGAAGCCATGGCACAAAAAAAAATAGAAGATTTTCCCAGCTAGATACCTCCATTTATGGTTGGGATTTTTTATGGCTATGTTAAATAACCCGAGGGTATATAATAAAAAAACAACTAAACTGTTTGATTTTAAAGGATGGACCCTAAAGAAACGTAACACACCCCAGTGCTGACCAGTTGAGTTTTTCTTGGGGTGAAACCCTCAGGGACATGGGACCTTCATTTTAACTGGTCATTCTAGAGGGGATCAATTACCCTCTAGCCAACGTTTTACAAAAAACTATGGAAAATCACCATTTTCAATGGGTAAATCCATTATAAATGGTCATTTTCAATAGCTATGTTAAATTACCAGAGGGTAAAGATCAAATTGGCCACCTGCAAATTTCCCAAAATTGACAACGGACCCTATTTTTTAATGTCTTTGATACGTATTTGGGATACGTTTAGTAATAGGGGGAGGGGTTATATCGTTCGGTAAACTAACATAGCCATGGCCAACGGCCAGGTTGAATAGGAAAATAACATCTACACATGGATATTTCTACATGGCTATGTACAATGACCAAAGGATACTCATACTCCCAGGTCTGGATTTCAAGATATCAGAGGTATTTGATCGTCAAAATCAGATAGATGCATATTTGATTGCAACAAAACAGCTCTGGAACATTTCATTGGTTTTACCACGTTTTAAATGGTCCAGTATACTTGGATGTGCATCCCACTCAGTGAATGGTTAAGACATGTGAACAAGTCACATGCGGATTAATCCCATATATAATCCATGCATAGCCTAATAGCCCATATATCACTGGGGATATTCCATATAAAATCGTCTTGTAAAACAGTTATTAGCCACAAGCACTATGAAAAACTGGAGTGAACCTCCTAAAGTGATTGCCAGTGAAATGTTTGTTGGTTTCACCCATTTAACTAGCTCGATGTTTCCACCAAAAAGCCAACAGTTGTCTTAGTTCCCCGGCCTGGTAAACATACAAAAAGCGAACTGGAAAATGGCCATAGAAATAGTGGATTTACCCAGCTACATAGCATGGTGATTTTCCATAGTTACGTAAACGTTTACCAGAGGGTAGCGATCATCCATTCTCACCATTTTTATCAATTTTTCAATTCAACAATTCCGAAGTGTTGCTGATGAACCAGGGATATTAATATATATATATATATAATGGTTGGTGGATTGGAACATTTTTTATGACTTTCCATTCAGTTGGGAATGTCATAATCCCAACTGACGAACTCCATCATTTTTCAGAGGGGTAGGTATACCACCAATCAGTAATAGGGATTATTATGGATTATATATAATGGGTTATTAATCCACCATGGCTTATTATATAATGGACTATTATTATGGCTTATTATGAACTTATTAATTAACCAATTAGGTATACCACCAATCAGATTATTAACCATCATTAACCATATAGTAAACCTATTATTAACCATCATTAACCACATAGTAAACCATACATTTTCCCAGCTCAAAACCTCTATATTAAACCACCAATCAGTATATATACAACCTACTTGGGATTCTACCTGCTAGTTCTTCACCAGAGGCGAGGAGTACTAATCGTGGTGCTTCTGTATATTACCCGGCCTGGTAATTTAACAGTTTGCGACATAGAAAATGGATGAAAATGGCCCATTTATAATGGATTTTCCCATTGACAACGGTGATTTTCCATAGTTATGTTAGTTTACCAGAGGGTATGATAGATGACCTAGTGTGGCTGATTACTGTAAATCATGATTACTAATGATTACCACCTTCCCGGCAGTCCCTTACATGATTGCCACTTCCCCGGCAGTACCTCGAAGTAACAGTCCTCTCTTTCTTCCGAACATCGAGGAGTAGCGAGGAGAAGCCAAAGAGCCTCGTGCAGGAGGAAGAAGACAATACCTTCAGCTGCCTGGCGATGGGATGAAGCAAAAAAAGAGTGATGGAAAGATCCACCATGTAAAAAATGCTGTTTTTTTTTCAACGAACTCAATGGTAATTTTCAACAGCAAAGTGTTAAAAAAAGATGGCTATTGAAGCGATGGTTAATGGTTAATGATTAATGGTTGATCATGGTTATTGATTAATGATGGTTTACCATGATATTCACCATTAATGGTTCACCTATGATCATGATATTTCATTGTTTATTAAATCCCATTAAATCCCATTAGTATGTAAATCCCATACATTCCAGTATATACCCTACATATAATGGGATATCTATAGGGATATATAGGGATATATAGGGATATATAGGAAAACCAGCCCATTGTTGATATGTAGGGATAATATATATATATATAAATGGGATACCACCTGGCAAACTAACAGTTTGCTATTGAAAGTCACCATTTTTAATAGGTAAATCAACGAACTAAACAGCTATTTTCAATAGCAAACTGTAACAACTTACCAGAGGGTGGATGGCTGTTGAAGCAAGAAACATTGGGATTTTGGACGGATTTTTGGAGTAGGGATTAGGATTTTTGTTGCCATCCTGAAACATGGGATTTTTCAAGGGATTGAAGCATCTAACTGGGTAAATTATAGCGACCTCACTGTCCTCCCTCACTGGAAATCATGGTTAGTAAGGGGAATCATCCCCAAATGGCCTTAATTCAGGTTAGTGAAATATTATAATTTACCCAGAATCTAAAATGGGGATTTTTGGTGCGATCATATCCACAAGAGGTCCCGCAAATGATAGCTCAGTTGGTGAAGATCAGCTGGTGAATCCTATGGTTTATGGTTGGGATATACCCTCTGGTAAATAAACATAGACCCTGAAAATCACCTATTTTTAATGGAAACTAGTCTTCCAACCCCTATCTGCCAGGGTCTATGTTAATTTACCAGAGGGTAACGAACTAGTTCATGGGCTTTACAAAGCAACAAACCTTACGTATGGTGGCCTCACCTTCTACGATTTTTAGGGCTGGTAGGTAATATCGAACTAGATCTGGGGGTGAACATCACCATTTTTCAGAGTGGTTGCTTGAAGTCTTGATCCATCCACCATGTTTTTTTTTTTGAGGGAAAGTTTACAGGAAAACCATGGTTGTTTTTTTTCCCATCAGAAATGGGTTGGATGGACCTGAAGGATCATTATAACTGAGTAGATATCCCCAAGGATGGCTGATATCCCATTAGTACTAAATATATCTATATATCCTATGAATCTATCCCATATACCATAAATTTACACATTTTTATATCGGAAGTAGAATCCCATTACACCCCCCCGAAAAAACAACTGGTACTACAGTCCATCTACATCCCCAATGATTGTAATTCGATGTACACTCTGGTAATTTAACATAGCTATTGAGAATCACCATTTATAGTGAATTTTCCCATGAAAAATGGTGATTTTCCATAGTTTTTTGTATGTTTACCAGAGGGTATCCCCATCAGCCAGAGATCCCAGCGGCGGAAACCCAGCCGGGGATCCCAGGATCCTTCTTCTCGGATACGCATGCGGCCAGCCCGCAGTATGTACCCCGAGCTGTGTTCGTGGATACGGATCCCTCGACGCGCAACGACACTTGACTTTGCTTAAGGATAGGTTTTTTTTTTTTTTTAAAAAAAAATTACCCTCTGATTTCCCTGTGAAAAATGGTGATTTATATGGTAAACATACAAAAAGCTATTGAAAATTGCCCATTTAGTTCGTTGGTTTACCCAGCTATAACATGGTGATTTTCCATAAACGTTTACTGGAGGGGGATTCATTGGATTGGTAAAAAAAATCAGGGAACCCAGGACACCCACATGTTTTTTTGGGACCCAGTCCAGTTTCCTGCAGATGATCCCAAAAAAAATCCCCAAAATCCACCCAAATCCACAGATTTTCTCCAGCATTTTCTCATAGATTCCCAGTGAGAACTGTGGTAAATCATCATTTTTACTCCCAGTTGCTCCGTGGGTCAGTGCTAAATATTCGGAAGCACCATATATATCAAAGATAAATTGAATCACTCTTGAACTATAGATTCTACAAAGGCCATCTTTTTTTCCATACATGGATAGTATATTGGATCTATTGAACTATAGATTCTGCCATAGATTTTCCAGAGGACATTTTTTCCTCAACATTCCGCGATGGAAAACAAGGAAATGCTCACGGGGAACAACCGCGATTTATTTCATCCCGAGTCCATCTTGGGCTACAAGATGCTTGGCGAACTGTGGATGGTGATGGTGCTTGGATCAAGAAATCCAAAGTGGTGAAGGTAAGTGGGGTTAGTAAACATCTATATAACTATATAACTATATATATACATATATAGATATTTATAGTTTCTATATCTATATAACTATATAATATATATATATATATATATATATATATACTGGTTGGTTGGTTTGGAACATGAATTTTATTTTCCCCAATGGGATGATGATCCAATCTGACGAACTCCATCATTTTTCAGGGGGGTAGGGCTCAACCACCAACCAGTATATATTTGTAACATGGGATAAGCATGGATAAGCCACTTAGAGTCGATTTGCTCACCAGGAATATAAACCACTGGGATGATCATGGAAAAGTGATGAAACTTCACCCTGCTTCATTCGTCAAGAGAGAAACGCATGTTAAAAAGGGATCACCTACCCTCTGGTAAACTAACATAGCTATTGAACATGACTTTCAATGGGTAAATCCACTATAAATGGACCATTTTCCATAGCTATGTTAAATTACCAGAGGGTATGTTGTGAAACAAGACTGACCGTGAATAACGATTTCACATTACTTTTCAGGAGTGTAGCAAGCATGTTTTTTTGAAAATCAAAACATTCAACAGTTCTAAGTTGTTTTTCATCGAATTTTGGGGCTCCTAGAACCACCTTTAAGTCGCACTGGCCAGAGCCCTGACTCTCATGTGTTTCGGGGGGGTAGCTAAAGCACCAAGCAGATAAACAGTTTATGTTCATTGTCCATTGAATTTCCGTTGCAAAGTGGTTGGTGGTTTCAACCATTTTTTATTTTCCATTATATATGGGAGAATCCTTCCCATTGACGTACTCCATCATTTTTCAAGATGGGCACATTGCACCACCAACCAGATATATTATTCATTAGATCAGGTATTAATCACTAATAACCACTATAAACCACTATTAATCACTATTAACCATGGTTATTGCACCACCAACCAGCAAATAGACGCGCTTTATAAACTCACTTCATTTTGAATGCGATCTTTCCCCTGATTCAGCAGGACCAGCAGGCTACTTGGATGTACATCCGATATAGGTTATTTTGGCTCATTCATAAATAATCTATACAGGGCCCATACATAACTGGTGATATTCCATACATTATATATATAATATTCACATGCAATTAGACATATATCCACATATCTATAGCATATATATATACACATATATAGTATATATGTATATTATGTATCGCTAAATAGATCAATAAGCTGAACTCAGATAGTCATTTAGCCACGTATTCGCCACGCATTTGGGTTCAAAAAAACGATTCTTGGTGCACAATCTTCGCTGAGGCAAGATTGCAAGAACATCTTTTTTGAGGGCCGCCACATGGCCAGTGATGCGGGATTCAAGCCGCTTGCCGTTCAATCGACTGGGTTGGCACCCCAAATCATGTCATGGATGACCAGTTTTTAGCCGGTGACGTGGGGATCCAACGTATTTCAAGGCCCTTTATGATGGTGACTCATATCAACGATCTTAACGACGTTTTTTGGGCGTATCTAAGTCGTTAAGAATGGCCGTACTGTACACAGTTGGGACCCCACTTGAGAACTTCACCGGAGCATTTTTTTGTTGGAGCGCCATGAGCGCCATGAAACATCCCAACTGACTAATATCTTTGGGAACATGAATGGATTATGACTTTCCAGAAACAGTTGGGACTAATCATCATCCCAACCGACGAACTCATATTTTTCGGGGGGTAGGTATACCACCAACCAGATGTGTCTTTTTGAGGTGATTTTTCCGCACTTATTCATCGAAGTATCTAAAAAAAATGCGCATGCCATGAAAAATCAGCCTGCCACGCTTCATGATCAGCATTTACTCCACAAAACGAGGGTTTCCAAGCTTTTGAACAGCTCCGTCCAAGTTCAAAATACCGGTAATTTGTGACAGAGCTATTGAACATCACCACTAATAGGTAAATCAACTAGAACTGGGCCATTTTCCTAACATAGCTATTGAAAATGGTCATTTATGGTTGATTTACCTAGTAAAAATGGTGATTGGAAAGAATGATTGTGCCATTTGCCAGCCATGGATGTTCACCAAGGTACGAGTTGCATCATTTCAGATCCAATTGAAATGATCATGGCATCAAAAATCCAACAATTGTATTTATGTTTGCCAACACACACCTATCATGAATCTATAAACCATCCACATTTTTTGGTTACCACCATTTTTTTGCATGTCACCTAAAACACCTGTTGCTTAAAAATCGAAATCTCAATCTCAATTCTTCCCGGATTTTTATCCAATGCATCCGGGTGCTCCCTGAAGGTCCCCTATTTTTTCGCACGGCATTCGCCCCGTTGCCGCCCCGCCCCGCCGCCCAGGATCAAAGAAGATGTCATGGACCGCATTCGATTGACGGTGGATCTTTGTGGAAACCTCCAAGGTGCGGTGCGTTCGGTGCTGTGGATGGAAATCACCTGGTGAATGATGGCGGTTTAACATGGTTTAACCACATTTTAACCATCTAAAATGATCTAAAATGATCTAAAATGATCTAAAATGATCTAAAATGATCTAAAATGATCTAAAATGGCAATAGTTCATGGCTATATAACAACAATAATGACTGGTGGTGACTGGAACTTGAATGGATTATGACTTTCCAGAAACAGTTGGGAATGTTTTTATATCCCAACTGACGAACTCAAATATTTTTCAGAGGGGTAGGTCAACCACCAACCAGTTGATTTTCAAGCATTCTTCTGGGTAAACTTGATCATCATGGTTTAAGATACGTGTGACTCATCGCCGAAGCTGGCGAAATATGTTAATTTACCATAATTTTTACCGAGATTCTGATGATCATTTGGGAGATTTTTGAGCAATAAGTGAAATCATGATATCTCATGATATCTGGTGATACCCTCTGGTAATTCAACATAACTATGGAACATCACCATTTATAGTGAATTTTCCCATGAAAAATGGTGATTTTCCATAGTTATGTAAACGTTTACCAGAGGGTATCTGGTGATATCTCCCAAAACCCGGGTGAATCATGGGATGATGGTTTTGCCACCTTCGACCCTCCTCAACGACCTGGCGATATAAAGAATGGGGGGATGGAGTTCCAGCATCCGAAAAAAAGGTGTGATGAATTTCTCTGGCTTTTGGGAAACAACACACGTTTTTGTTGTATAATATAATGATATATATATATATATATGCCCTATGGATCCCAAGTACCTCCTTAGGAAGTGTTTTTTGGGTACTACCCTCTGGTAAACGTTTACATAACTATGGAAACCATGCTATTAATAAGTAAATCAACGAACTAAATGGCAATTTTCAATAGCTATGTTAATTTACCAGAGGGTACCGCATTTTTTTGACTTCGAACATTTTTTTTTTTTGAACCTTCTAGATGGTCTTTGTTCGGCCTTTTTTTCCATCTGTCATGGTCCCACAGTCCTAAAAAAAGTGTCACACAGGGACTGGTTTTCAGTACAAAATCTGGTTGGAGGTTTGGAACATGAATTTTATTTTCCCCAATAGTTGGGATGATGATCCAATCTATTTTTCCATATATTGGGAAGGATAATCCCAATCTGACGAACTCATATTTTTCAGAGGGGTAGGTTGAAACCACCAACCAGACATGATAATAAAAAATCACTTTGAAACAAATTGCCATCAAGATCCATCAAGTGCAAGCAAAGAATATGATACACTCTTGAGGTTAGTAACGGTTAGTACATGCCATTTACAGGGCGCAAGGTCATCTCAGGGAAGCCCATTTGGCGAGTTCTGCTTTTTGGCGTCCCTTTCATATCCAACTCGCAGCAATTGGACGGGCAATTTGGACAAAGTAGGGCATCTATGAAACAATGAAATACCATCTGGTTATTATTTAACAGTTCGCCATGGAAAATCCCTTATAAATGGAGGTTTATAGCTGGGAAAATCATCTATAAATGGGCCATGGCTTCCATGGCTATGTTAAATAACCAGAGGGTACTCTGAATCTCTTATATTGGGCAGCCTATCCTTAGATTTTTGTGCAAGGGCACGAACCAGTGTAATTTGCCGGCGAAACGGCGTTTTTTTGGTTGCAAGGTATTGATCCTGAAGCTCAGATGCCTGACAGATTGAATGGACAGATTGAATGGACAGGGCAGATGCCAAGCGACAACAAAACCTGCTCGGATTTGCGTTTTTGTTCATTCCAAGGTATGGAAAGGCCAAGTCTCTGCAACATTCTGGGGAGGTATATGATTTCTCTTTCACGAGTCCGTTTTGACTAGTGAGGCTCATTTGAGTTTAAGATGTTTCTTCCGAAGTGAGGCAATGAGTCATGGATTTCTGTGTTTGTCACTTGATCTCTCAGTTGGTGAAGGCTGCCAGGTAGCCAACCATTTCACATCATGACAGAATTAGGAAGAACATGAGAGAGCAAAAATTAAAGAGATAAACGATTTTTCGGCGAACCGCAATTAAAAAACGCAATTTCAACTTAGTGATGATTTTGCACATCCGGAGGTTGTAGGTATTTCACCATAGTTGTAGTTTTTATATCCATTAAAAGCATCCCATGATTCTACACCCCAAGTATCAAAATTATTCATGAAACAACTTCACTTTAGTTGGTGAGAAGATGTGAAAAAATGGTAAACCCAACATCATTTCCAACATCATTTTCCTGTTGTTTGGTGGTTAAACCTATAATTTCCCTACAGGATGGGCCCCCCCAGTGATGTTTGTTGGTTTATAAACCCCATTCACCATAGTTATCTATAGTTATATCCACCATAAACCATAGTTCATTCAGCCATTTATGTGAACCCCAACTGTTCACGCTATCTCTTGGGGGCCCCATATCCTTTTTTTTGTTTGGTGTTTTTTCACCTACCCTCTGGTAAACATTTACATGACTATGGAAAATCACCGTGCTATTAATGGGTAAATCAACTATAAATGGCCATTTTCAATAGCTTTTTGTATGTTTACCATGTAAATCACCATTTTTCACAGGGAAATCACAATTTTGACCATCAACCGACCATTTCGCTTTTCACCGTTGGATCCTTCGGTGGATCCGACCGCGGAGGATTCTTCGTCTTTCATTCCTTCGGTGGCGGAACCGGCTCCGGACTCGGGACTGAGGTGCGACGCGAACGCGGTTCACCGGGAGCGGTTCACCGGCGCCGCGCCTGGAGATCCATAAAGCCTACAATGTGGTTGGCCCCCGTTGGATAGCTAAGTTGGGGTTCACATAACTCCAATTTCACTATGGCTTATGGTACTTATAACTATAGTTACTGGGGCTTATAAACCAACAAACATAACTGATAGCGTTCAGTTGGGGTTCACATAAGTTAAACTCCAATTTCACGAACTGCTTTATGGTACGCAAATAACGAACTAGTTACTGGGGCGAATCTGTTGACCAACATTCCCATCACGTTTGGGGGCCTCACATTGTACTTGGTGGCTCATCCCAGTTAGTGGAATATAAGCCCAGTTATATAATCCAGTGGGATAAGTAGGGTTAATCCACTGAAAACCTGGGGTGAATCTACTTACGATTCGTGGGTAGTTCACCACCCAGTCAGGCTTTCCATCAGGGAAAAACACAAAGATTTTTTGGTAAGAATATTGGGATTTATATGGATTTATGATTTAGATTTATTGTTTTACAAAATTGGGAGGAGAATTCATTGTTCTTTCACTTAAATACAAAATTGTCGTTTTTCAACCGTCGAAAATCCCAGAATTTCATTCAGGATACTGCTGGGATATCTGGTTTCGACCCTCCATTTCGGTGACCGAACATTTGAGTTCACCATGACCGTCCCCGCCGATGTCACGTGGGCAATTGTGGTCGTAACTTTGTTGCTGAATGAGTGTCAGGATCAGGACCTACCCTCTGGTAAACATACAAAAAACTAGGGAAAATCACCATTTTTAATGGGTAAACTCACTATTTCTATGGCCATTTTCAATAGCTATGTTAAATTACCAGAGAGTATGCCATCGAAGTCTTTGAAAAGCCGTGGATTTTTTGGAACCTGAGTTAGATGACGAAGCAATTGCTAAGTGACAGTACTGGTAGTACCAGTGTCACTCAGCAATCTCATCTGGTATTAGTAATATTCAGGAAGTAGTAAGATGTATTAAGTACTCGAACACATTGCTTAGGGGCATTGCAGAGTGACTTGGTATATCCCCCTTCTGACAATGTGTGGAGTATTCAGTTGCCAACGGCTCATCGCCTGGTTGTTTCCTACTCAGAACCCCAGTGGATCCTTGGGGAAAAAACTGCAAGATATCTCACTGGTACTTCAAACAAATGGGGGTTTCCCACAACATGGGGGTCCCCCAAAAAATCATCCATTTTAGATTGGAATTTTCTATATTTTTCTATATATATCTTGACCATCCAGCTATTGGGATATCTCCATGACTATTAGTCACCCCCGAATGGATCTTGGAACGAACTGGGCAAAAATCACCAAAAAATGGAGGTTTCAGAAGCTCCTTGAAGATCATCTACAATTAGTGGGCAATGCCCCCGGCCACGAGAACGCGTTCAGTTGGGGTTCACATAACTCCAATTTCACGAACTGGTTTATGGTTTACAATACAGGATGGGGCCCCCAAGATAGCGTTCAGTTGGTTTATAAATGGCTTAACTATGGTTTATGGTAGATATAACTATAGATAACTATAGTTACTGGGGCGAATCTAAACCAACTTAGCTATCTGGGGGGTCTCACATTGTATAAATGGATGATTTTCGATTGCCACTGTGTGTTGCATTTTTTCCAATCCAAACACAACCGGAACATGACGAACATGGACCCAGATATAAGGAAAACTCGAGGTATTTCCTGGTGGATGGGTCCCAGCTATCGTCATGTGGATTATAGCTAGCTTCATAAATAACTATAGGATACTATAGAATACTATAGGATACTATAGGATACTATAGGATACTATAGGATACTATAGGATACTATAGGATACTATAGGATACTATAGGTATGTAGTCTATAAAATTCTATAAATTAGTAGACTTTTTTTTCATTCCTTTTGGTGCACGAAAAGAACAGGTATCGCTGGCAATGTATATCATCAACCCCATTTCCATGCTTATGTCCCTCTGATTACACTTTTAAACACATTCCCAAAACCTATTACCCTCTGGTAAACGTTTACATACCTATGGAAAATCACCATTTTTTATTGGTAAATCAACTATTTCTATGGCCATTTTCAGTAGCAAACTCTTTGTTTACCAGAGGGTAGTAGATTTTCTGTAGTTGGCATTTCATCCCAGGGTTCATCCCATGGTTTCTCCTCATTTTCCCATGTCTTTCAGCATTTTTTGACCCACAGCGAGTGAATCTGGTGGCACTCTGCAAGGTCCTCCATGCCCTGCATGATGCTTTTGATAAGCAGCTTGGGAATGCAGGGCCGGGGGTTCAACCTTGCTCAATGGGGCGACATTACATAAGTTAAGTGAAATCAGAAACTGGAAGATTTGGTTTTCACCAGATCAAGTGCACTATACTATACTATAATCATATATTGTATATATATATATGGGAAACCAGAAACTGGAAGATTTTTCTATCTTCCCTGCTGGTTTTACATACTTTTCTGCTGGCTCTACGAGAGAAAAAATCTCAGGAGATCTTGGGAGAACAGAAGCGGGATGTTCGATGGAGAGTTACCAGGTGATTGCAGAATATACCCGGCCTGGTAAACTGTTACATGTTGGTGATTTAGTGTTTTTTAGTGGATATAACATGATATAACTGATAAACGATGATTGATGATTAGTTGGGGGATTATCAATATATACCTAGTATATACCCTCTGGTAAACAAACAGTTTGCGACATAGAAAATGGCCCAGTTGAAATAGTTGATTTACCCAGCTACATAGCATGATGAATCTTTCCATAAGGTAAAATTTCACATCGCTTTTTGGAACATGGCCCAGTTATGCCCAGTTGAAATAGTGGATTTACATGGATTTACCCAGCATTAATAGCATGGTGAATCTTTCCAGTTGGTTTTTTGTTAACGTAGAAACCAGGCCGGGTAGCCATGAATCCCATCTGGATCTGAGAGATCGTTCCCTGGGGAAGACTTCCCTGGCGGATACAAAGTGGGGCCCCCGTTGGATAGCGTTCAGTTGGTGAACATAACTCCAATTTCACTATGGTTTATGATACTTATAACTATAGTTACTGGGGCGAATCTAAACCAACTTATAACTCTGGTAAATTAACTTGTTGACCCTGAAAATAACCATAATTTTTCATGGAAACTCATCTTCCAACCCCGATGACTGGCAGGGTCGAACTGTTAATTTACTGGAGGGTATAGCATCTGGCTATGACTAACAGCTATGGTATAGTATCAACCATCAAAACTAGTGGTATAATGGGATAGAATGGGAAAATAATTGGGAAAATGATGATCTATACCATCTGGTTATGACTAACAATTCGGTCTCTCAACTGGTGATTCGGATTTCGCAAAATCGTATGAATCAATGCATAGAAACTACCCTCTTTCCCATTCAAAATGGTGATTTTCCATAGTTATGTTAACGTTTACCAGAGGGTTTCCATAGTTTTTTGTTAACGTTTACCAGGCCGGGTATAGAGATGTTCATCTTCCCAGCTTTGGGGGTTCAAAATGGATGTAGACAACTGCGCTGGTTGCTGAAGTCGGACCAGCCGTGGGTGTGACATGTGGGGGTCATGTCGTAGGTGACCCCGGTGACCCCCAAGATATGATCCAAATCTTAACCGGAAACCATCGTTGTTTTCCCATTGAAAAAACATGGGGCTTTCCGGTGAAAAGTTTTTATAGGAAAAAACCCATCTGATATATTTCGTGGTAGCCCTTAATTTTCAATGGATTGGTTTTTCAGTTCAAGTTGAAGTTCTAGACATTTTCAGCTTAAGGTGACATTTCCCCCAAAAAAGTGACATTTTCCCCAAAAAAGTGACATGTTCCCCAAAAAAAGTGACATTTTCCCCCCAAAAAGTGACATTTTCCCCCAGAAAAGTGACATTTTCCACCAAAAAAGTGACATTTTCCCCTTATATAAACCAATCCATTGAACATCAGCCATTTTTCCAAACACATCTCGACTCCCACCCGCCTCGCACGTGTTTTTCCACGCTGAGGAAAACGATCTTTCAACCAGCGACTTGGCCCGGACCGTGGATCTTTGAAAAAAACGTTTTTTTTTTTGAGGACACGACAAGCAGTGAAACTTGATTTATACCATCTGGTTATGACTAACAGCTATGGTATAGTATCAACCATCAAAACTAGTGATATTTGATGGGATAGAATGGGAAAATAATTGGGAACATGATGATCTATACCATCTGGTTATGACTAACAGTTCGCCATGGTTTTTCGATGGCCCTAATCGAAATAGATGGTTTACCTAGCTATATAGCATGGTGGATCTTTCCATGGCGAACTGTTAAATAACCAGATGGTAAATAATCACTGGTATTGAAATATAGAACTTAATCATGGGTTGAATCAATTGTTTCATATTGAAATTGAACATATAAAACTTATCTATGTTTCAAGAAAATCATATTGACATATAGAACTTCATCACGTTCAACCCATGTTTCATATAGGAAAACCCATGAACAAAAAGCCGATGGTTTCCATCCTTTCGATTTTCCCTTGAAAAGGAGCCATTAGAATCGAATCTGGTCGATGTTTCGGACGGTTTTTGTACCGCTTTCATCCAGCCATCTGGGTAAATTTCATCACGACCGTGTCCTCCCGAACCCTGGAAATCATGGTTTACTTAGATGGGCCATGGAGTTAGTCAACTAGTTAGTAAATGGATTATAATTGGAGAATCACCATTTTTAATGGGAAAATCCACTATAAATGGCAATTTTCAATTGCTATGTTAGTTCACCAGAGGGTATAGGGAATCATCCCCCTTTTATGGCCGCAAGATTCAGGTTAGTGAAATAATATGGCCTTTACCCAGAGCCATGGCAAAAACACTTTTCCGTACGTGGACCACGTGACCACCACGTGATGTTTTGGTGAACATATGGGGGATTTGGTGAACATAGCAGTTTCAAGGGCCGGCCATTCGAAAATCGGCTTTTCATGGGGAAGATAGGGCCACCATCTAAGCATACAGTACCTACAGCTCCAGCCACACCTGAGAGTATTTGGAGTTGTTTTTTTGGGATCTGTCTGGCCACACCTTCTCAGAGGGTATAAGTGGAGCACTAGGCTAAATATATCAGTGGGGTCACTAAATATATCTAAAGACTGGGTAATTCTATCTAATTCTCCAAATTTTGAGCTGGCTGAAGATCTCTGACCAGGTGATTTATCCATCCAATCAATTCTCAAGTAGCATTGTGGAGCCCTACAACTGCATCTTCTCGACTTATTTCATGAGAGATGTGGCGCCTTGGTCGCAGCGATTTTGCAGCAGAATCGCACTTTGGGCTATCCCAAATGGGGTTTTAATCAAAATTCAATGGTGATTTTGTGGGAAAATCAACCATTTTATGGAATATCCTGGGATTACAACCAACAATATATCCCATATGCATTCCATATGCTCCATGTATGGAATATTTACCAACATTTGCCCTAAAAATCACCCAAATGTAGGTAAATATACCATACATGGAGCATCTGGGTATGTTATTTGGATGTATTTGGGTGCGCCTGAAAACAGGCATACCCGGGAAAGCAGAGCCAAATTGAGCAACTTGATCACCAAAAATGAGATGAACGTTTCCGACTAAAACGAGATGAACTATTCAGTTATATAACATGTCAGATGAGCATGGCACCGCCCGGTGTCATCAAACAGTGGCTTCAAAAATGATGCAGGAATCAAACATATGGATATACTGTAATCTGGTTGGTGGTTTGGAACATTTTTTGCTTTTCCATTTTTTCCATATCTTGGGAATAGTAACCCCAACTGACTCATATTTTTCAGAGGGGTTGAAACCACTAACCAGATGAACGTTTCCAACTAAAACGAGATGAACGATTCAGTTATATAATGTGTCAGTTTCCCACAGAAGTTTCCTCAAATTGCCACTGGGTGATGGAAACTTTAAACCTGGGGTCCTGAATGGTACGTGTGGGAAAACGGACATCCTGGTTCAAGTGGGACATCTGCGTTTTCGTTTCAATTACTGTACCTCCCCAAAAAGAACTTAGATGTGGAAAACTCGACATTTCCGAATAATCTTCCTGTAGGGACACCTTGGGTTTCTTCACAGTGTTGTCGATGACAGCCATGACGCCGGGGAGGTTGACGTGTCCTTGATGCTGGACAATCAAGCAGCTTACAAAGTCTGCGAAAACAAACTGCAGCTTGGTGATGGGTACAGTTGCCCGAAATACCAGTTATAAGTCAGTAAGTCACCCCATAAAAATGGAATAAGAACCCCATTTATATCATTTTATAACCATAGAAATAGCAATTTAGAACTGGTATAGAAGAAGAACTAGAACCAGTATTGACATATCATGGCTGATAGTAGATGTAACAAAAGTACAGTTAATATAGAAATGGGGAGACATGACAGCTTACTCTTCGGCTGGTTGGAATGTTCTCTGGATCCAGGGGGATGATATCAGCCATAAAATTCTCGCTACCATAGGGATTATACCTATTAGCAAATGAATATTGTTGTTCGATTGTTGGTATGAGATAATAGTTGGTCAATCATAATTGCTTGATTTTTTTTCGCTATGTTTTTTTTACAGATCTTCCAGTTTGCAAACTGTGACAGATTGCCAGAGAATAAGAAATTTTCTTAGCTGCTTATCCCAGAACTGGATGGCCCTCTGGTAATGAAAGGTATGGCTGAATCAGTTCGATTCGATGCTTCAGCGGTTTTGAAGCTGATTTTCCGTGTTGGTTTATTGGAGGGTACCCGGCCTGGTAAACGTTAACATAACTGTGGAAAATCACCATGCTATTGATGGGTAAATCAACTATAAAAATTGTCATTTTCAATAGCTATGTTAGTTTACCAGAGGGTATGTGTTTTTTTTGTGTTTTTTTTTGGGTCGAGTTCAACTGCAGCCAATGGCTGACTGGCAGATTACCAGTGCTGGGCAAGTCACAACTGGCGGACCCCTCGGCAGGAAACTGCTTGAAATTGGGTTGATTCCAGATTTGGAAAGATGATGCCCAATATACATTTGACTACTTTTTTTTTTCCCCCACCTGCCAGGTGAGGGTTGTTAGATTTTATGTCAGTTGCCTCCTCCTCCTCCTGCTCCTCCTCCTCCTCCGCCTCCTCCTGCCTCGTCCTCCTCTCCTCCTCCTCCTTGTCATCCTTGTCGTCCTTGTCGTCCTCGTCGTCCTCGTCGTCCTCGTTGTCCTCGTTGTCCTTGCTCAACTGCGACCCGCGATCCACAGCGTTCTCTGCCGGACCTCAACCACGACCACCCACGCCCAGTGTTCCCTGCCGGACCTCAACCACGACCATCCACGCCCAGTGTTCCCTGCC
>Ga0126342_10000268_pt1 | contig 49191 bp, 54 predicted proteins | sample Cyp1metagenome_FD_92528 | JGI IMG/M metagenome (GOLD analysis project Ga0126342, IMG submission 92528) | Coral microbial communities from Lord Howe Island, Old Settlement Bay, Australia - Cyphastrea 1 metagenome | ecosystem: Host-associated > Invertebrates > Cnidaria > Coral ...
GATGGTCGTGGTTGAGGTCCGGCAGGGAGCACTGGGCGTGGGTGGTCGTGGTTGAGGTCCGGCAGAGAACACTGTGGATCGCGGGTCGCAGTTGAGCAAGGACGACGAGGACGACGAGGACGACGAGGACGAGGAGGACGACAAGGACGACAAGGATGACAAGGAGGACGAGGAGGAGGAGGAGGAGGAGGAGGAGGAGAGGAGGACGAGGCAGGAGGAGGCGGAGGAGGAGGAGGAGGCAACTGACATAAAATCTAACAACCCTCACCTGGCAGGTGGGGAAAAACACCCTGAAATTGGTCTCGATCAAGAGGTTGGCATTCAAAAAGGGATGCTCCGAGGGTCAAAGGCCAAATAACTTGTTTGCCCATGTTCGCCCCCTTGCCTCAAACAGAAACATTAAAGCTGCGGCTTTATAGAAACTTGACTTTGAAGCCAGGCCTCCACGTATTTAAAGAGTGATGAGGCTCCGCCCTTCACTTTCCTCAGCCGCATCGAGCCACATCGAGCAGCATCAATCCAATCATCGTCGGAGAACGGATACAGTTGATAAAGTCAATGGAATATGAAAGGCAGGAAGCTAGCACACCCTTTATGTCTAATATAATTCTAATATAGCGAGACTTCATGTTTCTCCCTAGCATTACATAAACAGATCTCGGCCCCACCTTATGTCAAAGTCAAGACTTGAGCACCCTGAAATTCCTTGGTTTCTCTGCCCTCATGGAATTGATTGGCCAACTGTCTTTTTCCCATAACAGTGAGCTGAGCATCGCAAAGATGTTTGCTAAATCCTCCTTTGGAATGTGCTTGGCAGCATCCAATCGCACGCCCGCCACGCCTAAATCCTGCAAATGGCTCAAGTAGGAAGCCATCTTATCCTGCACACTAGGGCAACCAGTGCACAGGTCCTTAAATGCAGCGGAGCAAAAAGGCGGTCAAGCACAACCTCTTTAGACGGCTCCTTAACCTGAGAGTAGCCAACCTGAATCCAATTAACGTTACATGAAGTCACGCTGGTAGCTACCCTTCTCTCTCCCTATCACCCGCATACTTTTTTTTTGAGTTTATAAATTAGTTGCTGTAGTCTTTCCTTGGGCATGGTGAATTGTTCCTCCCCCTTCATGTTTGAAAGCCGACGTGGCAATTGCCGGTTTTCCCATGGTTTAACTTCAGGAAGGCCTGAACCGTGGACAAGATTGTTTCTCCACTGACCCTGTCTACATCTGTCTACCCAACGCGCAATTGAAATAGAATAAAACAAGTCCCAGTCACCGGCAGTCCCTGCAAATCGCAGTACTGCACATTGTGCATGTCCGCAAAGTTGCTGACGCCACAATTGCTGGTCACATCATTACCTCAGCTCACAGGTTGAGCCGTGGATTGTTTCAAGGGATAATCACAGGAACCCGCAGGAAATCATAGTTTTTACATGTTTTTTACCATCAAATATAAAGGTGTCCTGTAAATGTTGTTCATCCAATCCTGGAAAAAGGTGAGCTATGTTGAGTTGCCGACACTGAAAAATCCAGGGCTGGAACGTGCACATTTAGGATTTTGAACCTTGATGCCAGCCTGCGGTACAAAAACTGGGTACGAGTGCCGATCTAGCACGAACTTCCACAACCTGTGCCCACATTGAACCAAAAAATCTTCAAGCAATACATAGCAATACTAATACAGCTTCTGGGCATCAATTCCTCAAAAAATCATCCGAAGGCACTATTGTGATGAAAATCTTGAGGCTCGAAGATTGGCGTTCGACGACCCCCATAGGAACTCCCAGCGATGCTTGTCCCGCTACTCGCCTGGCACCCCGGTTCGTGCTTCGTGCGAATTCAGAGGTCCCAATCCCCATTGAAACAACACTGGCCATTAGGAATCATCACCTCAGGTAAGGATAGAAATTTCAGATCTTTGAGAACACCAAGCAGGCAAACCTTACGTTTCCCAGAGCCGCTTACTGGCCCCCTTTCATGCAAAATATTGCAACAACTTTGGTATGCGTGGTCAATGAATTTGGTAGCAAATGAACCCGCTTTGTTTACATGTTGCACTAAAACGCTGCCAGACGACCGCACAATGGTTCAACACAGCATCCACATAGATCTTCACGCCGGATCTTTGACAGCGTTGCACCATGGATGCGAAAGCTTCTTCATCTCCCGAACGAGATGTGAGGTTGTAGGTCACGGGTTGGTAGCGGGTCCACCAGGGGCTGCCTTGAATATGCTCCTTGGTTGGCTTGAAGTGGGCCCTGATGGTGCCCGGGCCCGGGTTGACAAGCGCCTGCTTGGAAACCAAGATAAAGAAGCATCCTAATCCAGCTTCATGTGTTGTCAGCCCATGTGACTAGCTGGAAACCTAGTTTCGGTCGGTGGCGACACCTGCGCAGCATCGTAGCCTTTGGGGCCCAGCCAATTCTCACACTCCTTGGCCACGTCCTCCCAGGACCATTCAAAGAGGTGCACAAAGACCTGAGAACGTGAAGATCATGGAGATATCATCTGGCCGGGATCTTGATATATGCACAATTATATACATTATATTATAATATATATATATATACATGTGTGTGTTATGTATAATTATATGCATATAGACACACACATATTATATATATATATATATATATATACGTGCATGTACCTGTATATTTGGAGACCTGATGGGTTGGCTTGCTTGTGAAATGATGAGCATCAGTAGCTTAGTCATGCTTAATTAATGTACCCAACCGATGTCACATGGACGCAAGAAATGCCTTCTTCCACAGCTGTTTTTGCAACAGTCCCGGGAAGACAATGATCATGATTCGGCTATGAGGCTTCCTCTGCTCGTGGTCATTTCATTGTTTTTGCATGTCTTGTGAGAAAAAACATATGTCTAACTTCCCTGTTGTGCTGAAACAATTTATATAATATCACTTCATGGGCGTCAATCAGCAAAGTTCAACCAGTCTTCAAGCTTTGTTGCAACAATTCAGCCACGTTGGAGCCATCCATCAATTCGATAACTTCCGTCACGGATCTTCACCGACCCAGCTGCTATCCCCTGACCAACCGCGCCTCTTTTCGACCCAGGGTGGTCTTGCGCCGCAAAGCAGTGCTCCAGGTAAAGAAGCTGAAGATCAATAGAAATTTCATCCTTAAAACTGGCGGAATCCAATGGACGGCTTGGGATTCCAACAAGTAAATGGTTTGTGCACCCGTTTGTGCACCCTACATCTACCAGAACTGCTAACTTTTTTGTAATGATGAGAACAGCTTCTCCAAAATGCCAAAGGGAAAAAAGATCAGTAGCTGGACGGCTGGACTCATATGTTCAATGTTCACAGTGCATTGTCAATGGGAAAACCCAGAGATTGCCGGTGCCGGTCCTCCGTAATGTAGGAAAACATGAAAGTTGTCACTCAGAGGCCAGATGAAAACGTGTACAGTAGGGCACAAAACTCCCGTCGTTTCCGACGGCGGGAAAAAGTGCCCTTATCACTGGGATACATGGGGTGTATACTGTATACTAGTACCATGTATACCCTGCTAGTCGCAGGCACTGGACGGTCGCTAGGTACAATTGTTCACTGCCGTAACCTCAAGGGAGAATCCTAGTCTTGGTCAGAAATGTCAGAATCCTTTCAATCCCCTTCGTTCAGGCCGAACAGCAGCTAATTGTGCTCAGCTTCGTTGGAATGGTCATGGGGGTATCGACCGAGTTGACTCAGCGCCAAAGGGTTTAGCACGGCACAGGTCAAGAATGGGTGTATGGAGAGGGTTCAATATCGGAAGCATCTGGTTGCCATGGTTTTTGAGCAACAGTTGCCTGCGGAGTGATCCATGAGTAAAGCATCGGAGTGTCGGATTGTCGGATTGTCTCGCTTTATGTGAAACAGTTTGAAACCTCAAAAATCAGCTTATTATGGGTTTAATACGGTTTAATCCATTTTAATCCAACCAATGTTAGCATCCCTTTTCCCTCATAAATAGCCATAACAACCACGATTCCGATAGCCCACACCCTGGAATTTCCACCCAGGTACAAAATCCTCAGCAGACTTTGCGGGGTTAACCATTTCCATCATTTTTCGGGGAATGAGGAATGATCGGTAGATGATATATATGGGCATGAAGTTTTTCTAAGGGTATGAGGCAACATGACAATCGCATACTATAGGTTTAAGGATTACTGTAGGATTAATTACTGTATTCAATGGGTTGGTTCACCGGAAAAATTACAGGAAAACCCCATATATATTGAATGGGAAAATCTATGGAAAATCGATGGGTTCCGGTGAAGATTTTCCCAACCAAACCAATCCGTTCATGTATCTGTTGGCATGTCTGGCCCTGTCTTCCCGCGGAAGCCTTCACCACCTTCCTCAACATGTGTCCGTCTTGCCTCGAGCCGTTTGAGTTCTTCATTTAGTTGTCCATTTTATTGCAAATACTGGGTAATCAAATTCAGAGTCAAGTAATGAATTGAACCTGTTGACCGATCAATCTATGTACTTATGAGCATATTCTAATCCATATATAGTTTATTCTAAACTACAGTGATCTGTATTTTGATGTATTTTGCAGGTATACACATCAAACACGTATTCCAAACATCTTCAAAACAGCACCACTGGGGAAACATCCCTCTATCGGTGGTTGTACATGTCCCAAGGTTCCACTGGTGACCACTCTGATCTTAGGGACGCCACGGCTCATGATCTCCTGATCGAAGCTCACCTGAGCTTTGGAATGTCGCTTCAGAACAGCAATGAAATGAAACACATGAAACACAATCATGAAAATCAACTTTTGAAATGTTGTGCGATGCGATCTTCTGGTTTGGATCATATTTCGAGTGGCCATCATTCTATTTTATGGGTGTTTCGGTTGGGGAGATAGTCGTGTTGTTCAACCCGCCCTGATTGAGGCCTTGTGATGCAAGTCATGTCACCCAGGTGGGTTGTTGCCATTAAGCAACATGGTCATAGAGATGGCACGGGAAAATGACATGTTCCACCAACTGCTGCCCTCCAATCATCTAACGATGAACTACATCCTTTGTTGAAAACAAATATTATACATTCTAATATATATATATACTATATACAGTATATATATATCAGTATATATATATATATATCAGTATATATCATCAATGATCAACATATCTGCAAATGTTAATTAAGCCGATATCACGTACACTTTTTGAATAAACATCATTGAATCATTGAATCTCTAGAACCAACTAGAACCTAGATACGAATGGAGGGTTCTTGATTGCCAGTTTAGACATGTTTAGACTCCCATCATTGACCATGTTTTGCCCTTATCATCCATTACTGACAATGTTGTGGATTATGATCTCTTCCCCCTATAATTAATATTATATTAAAGACCCGGACCATTTAGGATATTTAGGGGGTGTTTAATATCGGGGTGGTGAAATCAGAAGTTATCAGGGCCCATTCGCATCACAGGTGCCTTAAGTTCAGCTGCCGCATGCTGCAGAGCTTCGCAGATGACTCCCAAGATCTTAGAGCTACCCTCCGGTAAGCCATAATCTGGAAATGAGACATCCCCAAATGTCCAAAATCTATATATCTGGTTGGTGGTTTTAAGCATCTTGAAAAATATCAGTCAATGGGAAGGATTCGGAAGGATTGTCCCATATTTTAATATATAGTTTGGAAAAAATGTTCCAAACCACCAACCAGCTATGTTCTGATATTCTTACGAGAAAATGTCAAGTTCAAAAAGAGACAGATACCCTGTAGGCACCTCGCGATCGCCTCGCAGACGCGGAGAGGCAGATTGCAAGGCGTCACCCTGCGGGGATGAAACATCTAAGGCATAGAATTACAGTATGTCATTACGTAACCATGCGTAAAATATATTAAAATATGCATAGGAATATATTGATGTTTTTGCCAGAAGGGTTAATAATGAACCCCAATGATTTCGGATGGTTATAACTTTGTAATATGGAAATGATATGAAATGATCGTAAAACATCAAATTGTGGGCATCCTATCTTTGCAGGAAACGAGTCAACAGTTGGTGGTTTCAACTCACCCAACAGTGGGCATCATCAACCAAATCACACATGGGAACATACTAACTACACGTGTGAAGAAAATTAGCGTATCATTGCCCTGTTTATGTTCCCTTTTGCACCTGAAACGCTTCAAATTGCGCACAATCAGCTCAGGCCTACATTGTTTGTCAATAGATTCGTTGGGAATGTCTACAACAAACCATGGCTCCACCATCCAATTTGGATCCGTAAATAGATCTTTCTCCCTCGCCTTGCAAGATCGGAGAAAATGTCCTCAGTCGTAGTGCTGATGTTTGTTGACCCACTTTATTGCATATCTGGTTGGTGGCTTCAACCCCTCTGAAAAATATTAGTCAAATGGGATGATTATTCCCAATATGGAAAAAAATAAAATGTTCCAAACCACCAACCAGATATGGTCATGGTCTCTGTGAAATATCCTGATGCGGCCCTGGGCCGTCTCTTTGCGTTCTGTATGTTGCTGGTGAACATCCAGAATAACGTTTCTTGGATCAACTTGGATCTTTGCTGGGGAGTTGTCACTAGTTCGATCTATTACAATCTATTTATAGATAATTCATTGGCACCTCCCTTTCCAAATAAATGATTGCATGGTCCTAGTATTAAATTGGTGGGTGTGGCTTCCAGCGCGCAAGGGTAAATTCAAGCATAAGTCTCCTGGTTACAGTGGGTTCCATCCCAAACTTGGCTTCTTCGTGCAAATCACCACGTATAGCCTCACTCAGAAAAACCTTAGAAACCTACAGAAAAACTAAGCTATGCTAAAATGAACTATAAAAGATGGCTACCCATGTCATCGGGCTCACTGCTTTGTTACATGAAGGGGTGGCCATTGCTACCAGGCCACCCACCTACACACTATCTACAGTAGCTACTTTGCACTACTCCCTTGGATCGGGGTATGCCCCTTAGGCATGAACTGACGTGCCGCACTGCCGTCGGCATGTCCCTAGCCTTTCTTTAGAAACCTAATCAAAATTCAAAAACAAAAAATCAGAAAAAATGAACGTGTTCTTTGCCGCCAGGCCCCCCCATGCCAATCCCCAAGAGCAAGGCCACCTAAACAGAAGTCCACTTCAACTCCGGACTAAGCAATCTTCCACAGGTGTCTACAGATTTTTTTTTTGCTGCACTGGAAATATCTAGACTTTTTTGGGCCTGAATTGGCCAAAGAAGGTATCAAATGATGACCTGTGTCAAGGGGTTCTAGTACATACTCCGACATTGCCATTTTAATCAAAGGAGTTTAATTGATTGGTTTTTGTATGCTTTTGTTGTATCCTCGACCCAATGACAATCCTCGAGGGGGGTGCAGAGTCTGCCAGCGCCATTTGAACTGCACCGCTAGCCGCTGGATGCCGCTGGACAGCTTGTCATCTTAAATATGTCATCAACTCACTGATGGTGTTGGCAAAGTCGGGCCAGAACAAAACTTCTTGTTGAAGCCAAAAGCGTATCCGGAGTTTATCCGGAGTTGATCTCTGATTTTATTTGATTCTTCACTGAACTATGGGCTATATATATATAGTTCTCTGGTCCCCCAATTGAAACTCGAAACTACAGGACGGCCGAAGCTCAGCCACCCCTATCACTTTCGGCCGGTGTAGCTGGAAATCAGAGCTTCCAAACATTCGGCCTCTGTCTGGGTGAGGCCTCCTTGTTTCAAAGGACGTTCGATCCCTTCCTGCAGCACTAAATAACTTTGACCCATCTCAGGGCCTTCCAGAAAGCACTGAAGCTTTGCAGTCTTTCCGCTGTCCAGCTGTTTTCCGTTCGCTTTACCTCAGCTGGGATGGCAGAATCCTCAAGGATGGTAGGGAAAATCGGGGATTGGCAAGTGCGAAGGCAATAAACATTGTTAGCCAAAAAACTCTATGCAACCATCTTGTCTTCCCAACATGTCCCAACTATATCAAGTTGATTGATAATATCAACTATAGTCGCAAGGTTTCAGATCTAAAGCGCGCACTGATACCAGCAATGGTCATAGCACAACACACCACAAAACGTCTCAAAACCACCTACGGCACCATGGCCATTTGACCCCTCTCCTTGGGCTCGTGGAAAAACCTGGTCAAGCTTAACATCATAACATCCACTAGGCAAACTGACATAAACCATCGCCAGGTGCTGATGGTCCATCGATCTCGTTCGATGCGCAACTCCAAAGCTCCACGGATCAAAGGTTGAAAGGTGTCTTTCAACATGGTGAATCCAACATTCCAGAATGGAAGGCCTCCGCGGCGGGGAGATGCTTTCACGGGCTTGCATCAAAGGAAACAACTTGGAAGGCTTGAAGGACCCTAACATTTTCACATTCCAGATTCCAACTGCTAGGGTTTCCTGCCTTTATTTCCTCAACTGTAGGGGGTTCGCTTGACCAATACCATGGCCAATCTGGGGTAACAAATCACTGGAAACGATGCCATAGTATCAGATAATTAGCCATTTTTGGAAGCCCACATTTAGATCAATCATCTAATTATGGCTAATGATCAATCATCTAATTATGGTATCTTCATTGAGATTTATTACCCACATTTAGCCATCATCAAGCTCTCCAACAGAAAATCAATCTCAATTCATGTCAGGGCAAGACACTGAAGAGTGCCATGATCGGTGCACCAGCACTGACCACCCCAGCCGTCCACACTCCAGTGAAGACCGTCCATGCTGTGGCGAAGGTACCCATCCTGAAGCTACGAATGGATGTCGGTCCCCGAGGAAGCGGTGTTCACGACCCATCTAAAACCTAAAGACATCACTGTAGTTGACATTTTTAAACATATATATGACTTTATAGACTATATCATATGATAACACTATAAATGTATATATAGAATTCATACTATGAGAATATGATGTCAGTATGTCACTTTTGGTCACTGGGCAGGGCCCAGCCCACCTGCCCAAAAAACCTGGGTGGCATCTCGACCATCCGTGGTCAAAATTGACTACCCTAAGCCTCTTGAATTCAGAGGCCGGCTAGAACAAAGAAAGATGATTTTAGCAAACAAAAAATACACACAATCAAAAACATAATCACCAAAAGAACAACTTGACAGGAAGAATCACCAGAAAAACAAAAGAGCAAGAAAAGAAACTAGGGAAAACAACCACAATAATCAAAACCTGGATTTTCCTCAAGTTTGTTTGTTGTTTTTATTTTGTTTTATTCTTGCTGTTGGCTTTCTAGTTTGTTGGTTTTTCTGTTTCTTCTGTTTTTATTTGTTTTTTAAATGAAACTCTATATTCTCTGTGTTGTTGGATTCTTAACTCTTGAAGTCATGTCACTTAATGAACATACACACATAACCTCTCTCTCCATCGCCTTCAAACCATCCCGGAAATTTAATGTAGCTTTGGAACATGACCCATTTGGCCGGATGACTTTCCCTCTGTTACATTACCAGTGGGTACAGCCATCCATCTATTAGATACTAGAAGGAACACTCGGTGGTGCAGAACAGCCCAAGCGGCTCCAGTGACAACGATGGCGGAGGGAAGAGGATGCGTAACTCGCCAGGGCCCTCCTTCACAACAATCTTCGATCCACGTGGTGGCTCCATACTCACGGCCTAAAGGGCACCGCTCTTGGCAGAAAATCTCAGGGTTTGGAACAAATCCGGAATAGCGCACCAAATGCAACGACAAAAAAATACAATTCAAAGTTTCATGGCGTTGATGCAGATTGGGGGGATGTAAACTACAAATGTGCCATTCTCCATAGCTATGTTAAATTACCAGAGGCTAGTAACCACCCCATTCCCTCCCATGCCCAAAGTCCCCACCTCCCGCGGCAGCACCGCCCCATTGGATGCTGGATCCCGCGTGGCCAGCGGCGGCGGAGACCGCAGGAAGGTCAGGGCTTCGGAGGCAGAGCTGAAGCGATCTTCGGGCGCAGGCGCCAAGAGCCGTTGCAACAGCTGGGGCAACCAGGTCTCCTGGGAGCGATCTACATGTGGATCATGTGGCATAGAAATAAGACCTAGGTATATCATATTTAAACTAACGGATGATCTAGTTGGAGAAATTGAGGTGTAGTCACTGACTATAGTCTATGTTTATCTAATTTTATCTAATATATATATATATATAACTATATATATATATAGAGAGAGAGAGATTTATAAAGTATGGAATATGTTTGGTTCTCTGCTGGTTGTATCAGTTGTATCCCATGTTGCTTGTGATTTTGAAAGCCAGGCTATGCCAGACTTGTATGGGAAATAGGGCTGCACCAACTTCAATCAGGAACAAGGGTGAGCAACTATGGTTCTACAAACCGCTTGAGGATTTGCCTCCAAATTTCCTGGCACCATCTGCCATGAAAGTTGTGACGTTTACGAACACCTTAATTTTTGGACAGTGGTGGAATAATTAGGTGAACAAATCCAAACAAGTCCAATGTAACAAGTGAAACTTCTTCCAGTACTTGCCTTGCTTCCCTTCTTAGCTTTTGTGCTGGTGTGACAAGTGCCGAGGATAAAGAAATGAGTAGTGGAAACAACCCAAACACAAGAGTAGAAACCGTCTTCAGATTGAGTACTGTGAGGGGTGTCTAACATTCTTTTCGGTGACACAAGGTCGCAGGTATACTTTTCCCAGGAAGCAAATCTGCACGACGCGGGTCTGTCCTGTCTCTCCTTATTGTTCAGAAGGCCAGGGGGGCAAAAACAAAAAGCAGTATCTATACCAATGGATTGATTTCAGCGAACTTCTCGGGAATCCGTGGTCTTTAGCCCAAATATACACTATCTTCAAGACGCATCGACCCTAACTGTAGTTTCTAGGGAAAGAAACATAGGCCCTGGGGGATGGAATGTACAACATAGACAACTGACAGAACATAGAGCCTGACAGCTTTCATTCTTGCTTTACCCATCTAACATGGACCCTACAACCCATTCTGGGACTTTAGAAACAGCTCGAATTTGGATATGGCTAGCCGATGAAACTTGGTTCAACATGCAAATCAACGAGATCAAACCCCAGAGAGCTTGCAAATGTTGGAAAAATGGGAAAGTACAGTTTCGAAAAAAAAACACCACACCAAAAAATGAAAAAAACATACAAGACTCCAAGACCCTCTATGGCGCCATTAATCCCACTAAGCTTCTTTGGGATGCACCGAAGAATTTCCCACAGATCGAGACCGAGATGCCCACACAGTGCCCACCAAGGCTTTCTCAAATTTCACCTGCAGGGGGTGGAGTGGAGATCGAGTTGATGACAAGTGAGCAATGTCAAGTTGCATCAATTTGATTTTGAGATCAAGTCGCTTTATGTCAGCCCCAGATCAATTAGCCCTGGTCTATTGATTGGGGGGTTCTTCCAAATCATGATAATTTGATATAATTATATGATATAATTTGCTACTTCAATGGTATTTTCCCAAAGAAACAGGCTAGGTTTTAAGGGATCAGGGGTTTGCATCAACAATCCGCAAACGGATATGAGACTGAGACTTGAGCAAGCTCGTCAGATGATGCAAATGGTATGGCCATGATTTGGGTGATGTGGATGAAGTAGATACTACTGTACATATTCCATATGTTTGGATATGTTTGGAAGATTTGCCATTACAATGGTTCTTAACTTGACCTAAATGCAGAATGCAGAAACAATCTCTCCAGATGAGTCGGGATTGCCATGGATTGCCCATGTGGATGCAACATATGTAAGAGGAATCAAACAACTGTGACAAGCCAGCGGCCTCATCAATATCTGCAATGTTCTTAGCTATATCAAGCATAATCAAGCATCACGTCTGGTATTTTCTGGCAGTTTCAAGCTATCGCAAACATGTTAGTCATCTAGATCATCATGCAATTTCATAGATATGAACATGGTCAGGCAACTGCAGCCACATCATCCCACCCCTTCTTAGACAACCCTCCATCACATTCCATCATCATTGGTTATAGCCTCCGGCTATTGAACAGTTTGCCATGGACAACTCTCCATGGGTCTACCTTCTGGAAAAGGTAAACAACATTGAACACGGCATTTTCCACGGCAAAGTGTTGCATTAACATCATTGACAGTTGATTTTCCCAATTTACTAGTTGATTTACCCATCTATCATCTACCCTCTGGTAAACAAACAGTTTGCAAACTTGAAAATGGCCCGGTCGAAATAGTTGATTTACCAACGTTTATAGCATGGTGGATCTTTCCATAGTTATGTTATCAGAGGGTACATTCATCTACATTCCCAATCTATGGAAAAATAGGAAAAATAAAATTCATGTTCTAAAGCACCAACCAGTCATCTACCCTCTGCTAAACTAACATAACTATGGAAAATCACCATTTTTAATGGGAAAACTCACTATTTCAATGGCCATGTTCAATAGCAAACTGTTAAATTACCAGTCATCTACATTCATCTACCCCATGGAAAAATCCATGGTGACATCCCCTGAATTCGTCACCTGGAGTCGATCCACAGGCAACGATCCAGGCTCCAGCCCTGTCGCGGCAAAGAGCAACGAAGCACCAACGCCGTACCTAGGAGCGGCGACATGGCGACAGTGCCATGGTTGGCACCACCTAGACTCGGACCTAGACCCTCCAAATACGGCAAAAACAATGGTGAAAGTATGTAAAAATACCTACAATTAGAGGATAAGGTGCAATTTTGATGGGAACTTGGAGGGTCTAGGCATAGCCTTTGGGCCCGCCACCTGCTCTGGTTGGTCATTGAAGTTCATAGTCATATTACTCATTTCCATGTTCAACATTGTTCAACTATAGTTGGAAGTTGGGATGATTACCAGACTATCTTGAGGAACGCGATGAAGAGACACATATCGACCCAAGAATCCAAGATCCAACTGTTGGGGTCCACCGAAACTGTCAAAAACGCAACAGTTTGTCGACTCCGAAAAACCACCATGCTCCGAAAACACATGCCACACTATGCCACACATCCAGGGTGCAGGTCGGACTTGGGTGTGAAGCTGTTGCCGAAAGACTCCGGTGCCATGTAGCCAAAGGTTCCGGCGGCCGTCCGAGTTCCCGAGCCCAGCACCGCGGAGCCGAAATCCACCAGGTAGATCTTGGGCTCGGTCCTCGCCGGGAGCTGCGAGGTGATGTGGGAAAGCCACATGGGCGAAGCTCAAGCCACACGGGAAAGAAAAATATGGCTAATTATGGTTAGATTAGACCTTGTGTATATATATAAATAATTATATATACATATATTATATGTATAATTGATTATATACAAATTATACATGTATATTTATCTTAGGCAAGTGTGATGGAGTTTCATAAACCTCTGGATCTTCATCAAGCGTGATGGTGTTCAATCAACCCTCTCATAAAGACTTAAATCTTTCGTGAAGGTTTCTGTGGACAAAAGCCCACTGCCTGCAGGGCATGGCCCCGCCCCAAGGATCCCAGGAAGAACAGGAGTAGATATTGAGATAGCCACTTTTTCCAGGCGCAAGGACAGTCACTTTGAAGAAAACGTGAAAAACTATTAAAAACGACCATCCTGTGTTGTCAACCCTGTCCAAAATTTACAGATGCACTTCCAAAAGTCAAAACTGTCAGCATCAGAAGATCCCATGACCCCCTGGCCTCTGTGAACTGTTGTCAAACTCAAGCAGAATGTTGGCAGGTTTGATGTCGCGATGCACCACAGGAGGAGCAAAACTGGCCTGGGAGCATCGTAATCGTGTTGTATGATGTTGTAAACCGGGTGCACGTTTAAAGAGATAAACGCAGAGACATTGTTATACCAAACAACGATAAACAACGTACAACTTCAATAACCATTCAACCACCGGTCACCATGGTGTCATCTGAGCATCCCTCCCTACTTTGAGAGCCTCCCCCTGTCCAGCTTTGAAACCAACCCAACTAAACATGCATGAATTTGAGCCACAAGCAAATGTGTCAGCCTGCTGGAACTTCCTCCGAATAATGCAGCATATCTATACTGCACATCCCATTTTATAAGGTACCACCACGTACGGTACAGCTTGGGCAATGGCCAATGAATCACTCAGGGGGTCCTCTAAGCTAGATCAAGTGTGAGGAAAAGGATCTTTCATTCCATAATTCTTTCATTCCAAATCAGCGGCCTCCAAATCTCAAAGTCATCGATAGCTTTGCTGGTGAACTTCAACATCTTTTAGGCCAAGGGAATCCAAGGGGCCATGTGCATACAAACTTCCAGCAGGGTCTCAGCAAGTGCTCTGAGATTCTCTGGAGTTGCTACCCATCGACCTTGGCATAAAAAGGTACGGGCAGCTACAAGAACAGAAAGTAAACTCTGACTGTGGCAAAAATCAGCAAGGATATAGATACACAAGTTCGACATCTGAACAACTTCTTTGAACATGATCTGCAATATACGTATTGAACAATTTTGAGCTTTTTCACCCTGATCGGCAACAACAAAACAAAAAACTGTCAACAGCATCTGGAACAAAACCGGCTGACAAACATGCACTTAGAACATCATTTGGAAAGCGCAAAATCCAAACCTGAAGGTAGGTGCTAAGTGTCTAGTCGGGAAGAACCACTTAGAACATCCTGGAGAAACCCTACACTTAGAACATCGTTTGTGAACATGATAATCTTCCAAACGTACAAAAAAAAATGTTGCATCTATGCACATAAAAGATCCCTTTATGGAGTGGCAAACTAGGTCATCATATATAACAATAATAATAGCACGCATCAAGTTTCCCACATGTTTTCTGCATCGGGCACTGTGCCCTAAAATAAATTAGTTGGTTCCCCGGTTCCCTTTCACAAACAAATGCCATAAATTGAGGGTATACCAGCTAGTTTCATCATTTTCACCCGGATTTTACTGCCCTCCAGCACCCTGTTTGTTGATTCCTCCTGGTAGATTTCCCATTTTTCGGAAACAATCACCTTCAACAAACAATATTGTACCATATTCCATCACCTTCCCTAGAATTTTCCCTTAAAATCTTGGATTCCCCGGGAAAATGCGCCAAATCCTCAAGGAAACCCTTAAAAAAATCCCAAAAATGCCTGGATTTGGATTTTCAATAATATTTTTTCTTAGCCCTGGTGGGTATTTCCCCATATGCCAAAATATTCGTGGATACTTCATGATATTTCCCCATATTCCAAAACAAAATTCACAAAAACCAAGTCCCAGGCACCTTTGGTCACCTCCTCTTCCAAGGTAGCACCTTCCACCAGCTGCGACACCAGTCCCAGGTCCAAGCCGTCGCGGCCCTCGCGCTGCACCGTGCCGTAGTAGCGCGGGATGGCCACGTGCCGGAGCCGCTGCAGCACCGAGGCTTCACGCTCGAACTTGTCTAAGGTGCTCCAACCGTCCTGGAGATGTCTTTTGTTTATTTTTGCTTCAGATTTTTGAGGTGATTTTGGTTTTAGGTTTTGATGTGTGATAATTTTGAATAATGTTGGTATATATATATATATATGATAAAATATGATGATGATGATGAGGATGATGAGGATGATGATGATGATGATGATGATGATGACGATGACGGTGATGGTGATGATGATGCTGATGATGATGGTGGTGGTGATGATGATGACGACGACGATGATGATGACGATGTTGATGATGATGATAATGATGAAGATGAGAATGATGATGATGATGATGATGATGATGAAGATGAATTTAATCTATCTGGATGATCGTTTGTGCGGTGGATGGTTGGAGATGATTCTTTGGACATCTCTTTAACATTGTTTAACACTTTATGGTAAACCCAAATGGTAAAGATAAGATTGATTGAGTTTGGGGGATGAGCCGTGGCAAAGACATTCACATCATTGGACACAACATATTGCCTCATGAAGGTCTGCAGCTCACCGCAAAACCCTCCACTTGCCTGAAGTTTGATCAACTTCAAAGCCACTTCTTGACCTCATGGGCGCGCGTTAAACGTCCAAAGGGGTGCAGAACCATCCACAGCTGGGGTGCACCGTTTCACCCACAAAAATTGCATCTGATAAACATATTGGAACAATGTTGAGTAGACACAGCCACGGCCAAACATAAATCACTGGGAGGCTAGGAGATTGGTACTACTGAGTACTGGTGGCGATTGCGAAGGAGCCAGCACATGGGAATACAGCCAACAACCTGGTTTGCTCAAACAGGGAAGCCCCACAATCAAGGGCTTCTTCAAGTAATATCAACCATGCAAGACCTACACTGGTTGAATTTGACAGTCCCAAGCCAATGAGTCAGTTCGAGGCCACCTTCCCTGAATCATTGAACACACACGAACAAATTCAAAGTCAGTCAACCTTGGTGAGATTTCCAGTTTTTTTTTGTCAGCTCATCTGCCCCATAGATTCTCATTTTTGGGTATATTCGGATTGCTATTATAGTATATGAATTATAGTGACTAATGTCAAGGTAGGATTAATTAATCCCTCCCGATTAATCAACCGCCACTGCCCAATTTTTTTTTGTAATTTAGAAACAGGTGGTCCCCCTCGATTAATAAACCGTTTGGCCTGGGATGATTAATCAACCATCTGTGCTGAAACCCATTGTTTTAATCCATTTTTTTTATTTCCAATTATTTTTGTTTCTCATCATGTTTCATCAATCTCAATCAATCTCAGACAAATCTTTTCAAATCCAATGGAATCTGATGGGTTCCATGAGGTATCAACTATCAAATCTAATCATATCCAAAATTTTATGGTTCGGGGTCCGTCTATTTAGGGGGGGATACAGGAAAGAAAATACAAGGTATATACATACCTTGTGGGGGGGGGGCGGTTGGTTAATCCTACGTTGACATTAATGGTCACTTTGATATGGCAAGGAGTGGCCCCAACCCCATCACATCTGGAGAACTTCCTGCTACACAGGCGGCCTTCTGCCAGATTTAGAGTCTTCAAATCGCTTTGATTTGTAGCTCTGGCGCGCCAGGTCGTCCCAAATGCACCTGCTCCCAAGGGTTCGTCAAGCTGAAATCCGTTCAACTCATCTCCTATCTTCACTCTTAGCAGAGACCGCCAGCGCCGCCCAGTGCATTGCACAGGGCACTGGGAAGCGGGAAGAAAATGGGGATACCATGTGCCACAAAATGCCCAGCTGAAACTCAGCAGTTGAACCCCGAAGGTGGAAAGGCAAATGCACAGGCTCCCGCGTCGCGCTCGCACCATGGGGGTTTTCGGCAGGGCGCAACAGCGCCTGGTTAGAGCCAAAATTTCAAGAGGTTTCCTGACACTTCACCTGTGAAAGGAGCATGCCAAAATGTCATGGTGCATCAAACATCCAAAAATCATATATGTTCCTATAAAAGTGTCCCATTTAATCCTCTCTTTTCTCTATTGACATCTGGCATGTTTGGCCATTTGGCTACAACTGCCACCTTCAACAAGACTGCACACGCAGGATCTAACGTGGGCCGGGTCTCGTTCATTTGCTGCAGCAAATGTCCATCCATGTGTAAAACTTCCATCAACACGTCGCGATGATCACCTCAACTGGTTGACTTCGAGCCCCTCCAAAAATATTGGTCATTGGGGACAATTCCACTCGTGTTCTCTTTCTTTATCACACAGACTAGTAGGGAACGAAAGCTCGGCTGCTGTCGTAATTCCCGCTGGTGGCAAGGCATACTGCCAAGCCTCCACATTGTCATGTATCGCCTCCAACGTCACGTCCATAGCCCAGCGACACCTGTCGGGCCGGCTTTTCTTTTCATGCGATGCTCGTGTCTCACCTGTCATGGAAATGATGAGCATGAAATGGCTGAAAAACCGGGAAAAGATGAAACATGGGATGTACTGTAATTGATGTATATTGATGTAAAAATCATATACGCTGGATACGAATAACAAACGAATCATGGAAAACTTCCCCTAACTCATGGGCTGTTAAGTGGTGAGATGCGGTGAGCCACAGGTGTACTGCGGGTCGGAACTGATTGCCTCATACCTAAATCTCAATCGATGATTCAAATTGCAATGCATTGATGTTGCATTTTGGACTTTGACTGGGGGCTGTGCCAAGAGTGGACCCAAAGGTCTTCCTGACTCATCGCAATGTGAGGTTCAGGACGGTTTGAAAGCAATCAGAATCATAAACGAATCGATTACCGGGATCCACTCCTAAAAATCTCTGTGGAGAATGTTCAGTCCCAAATCTTACCAGTGCCAGAAAGAACCCAAGAAAAATCTGGTATGCAACTGAGAAACTCGTCAGAAGCATGCTGCAAGGCCCTTGCAAGGCCTTTCCTGCATGCCGCACGGCTTGCAATACCTCAGGACCCAGGGAAAACCTACTACTTTGTACTACAAAATCTGCACAAAACACTTCCCAGTTTGAAATGAGTGTGAAATGACGCTGATATGGCTCTGACATGACTTGAAACAAATCTGAAAGGAGTCTAAAGCAGGCTTGAAAGCTACTTCGTACCACAAAGCTTGCACAAAGTTCTTCCCAGTACTACTTTGCACTACAAAGCATTGCACAAAGTACTTCCCAGTACTACTTTGTACTACACGCTTTGCACAAAGTACTTCCCAGTACTACTTTGTACTATAAAAGCGCCTCCCAGCACCACTTTGGACTACAAGGATTGCACGAAGTACTTCCCAGTACTACTTTGTACTACAAGGCTTGCACAAAGTACTTCCCAGAACTACTTTTGTAATGTACTACATGCCTTCGACAAAGTACTTCCAAGATCTTCCAAGTACTACTTTTGCACTACAACAAAGTACTTCACTCTCCACTCCACACCTCACACTCCTCATCAGTGTCCACACTTCACACCGTACACTCCACACTCCACACTTCACACTCTTGTCCTGATTGCCACGAAATCCCACGCCTGCGACGTTTTGTAGTAACTCCTATAGGCAGGGCAAGACGCACTTAAACGCGGCAAAGACGCAACGAGCCGCAAACAGAGCTCCACCCCCAGACCTCCTACCAAGAACACAAGATCCTTTCAATACGCATTCGGGAAAAAGGAAAAAAATCAAGGCCACCAGGAAAAATAAACACTTCCCTGATGGCATCCTGTGGCCTTTTCAAGCAACACTTCTTATATGTATATATATATATATATTTATATTTATATATATGATCACACTGTTTCGCACCATGTGACTAAGCCAGCTAACTAGCTATATTCATGAATCCGGTCAGTACGTGTTTGGAAGCGTCCCCATCGGGCTGATCATCAGATCTCATCAACAACTGAAATAGCCACGGTCACCAGCTATTTTCAAAGTTAAACCCACTTGTGACCTCCGAAAAGAAATGGAACTCCAAACCGGCAATTTCCAATGGAAACATCGTCCATTACGCCAGCAAATTCACGATCGACGATAACCTGAAGCAAAGCATTTTCCAGTGGGACCAATATTGACCAATGCCCTCTCAACCCAGGTCTGTTGTCCAGTATTTTACGTTTTATCATATTAGTTAAATCTTTGTTGGGAATTCATTTTCCAATAGGACCCAGATTTACCACGATCTATTGGAATATTACACTTATTCCAATAGGATAGTGGTAAATCTTGGTAAATGTTAGTATGCCAACCCAGGTTTTTACACTTGTTGGGTGCTAGCGACTGGGCTTCGGCGAAGCAAGTCCAGAACAGAATGCGTGGACCCACCAGGCCATAGGACCTAGCACTTTTAAGGCTGATTTGGGCACGAAAAAATGCAGGGATATGGTGAAACTTTAACTTATAACTCATTTTATTCACAATACATATAAATATAAATGAATAAATTTAATAAATAAACACATACCATCTAGGGAGCTTGTTTCCTTTTGTTTACCAGCTGGTAGGTATTGGTAACGAGAAGAAATCACAACTGAAACCATCACTCGCGTAAGGGTTCAAACTTGAAGATCTTGGGAACCAGAGATTTATCTCAGCTTTAGGAGTCAGCCATCAAAGCTTCAAAACTCACGGACCCAGCTGGCCAATTTTGAAATATAAATGGACCCGAAAATGCCCCCACTGGGTGATTCTGGAACAAGTGGGCGATCATTTCCACAGTCCACAGCGTGATTGTCAAACCCTGAAATCAAGAAATCAAACATGGAACCTCAAAGAAATGCAATTTCTATGTGATCGTAAAATGCTCTACCAAAGACAAGTTTGGATTCGTGTATCTCAAAATGTTCCGGAGGTCATCGGATGAAAAGATCACCGGATCAGCTTGACCAACATCACCCAACGAGATCACCACTGTACCACCTCTTTTTGTTGAAACCATTTGAAAGGCACCAGCTTTCAGCTGCCTCTCTTGCGGAGCAATCCCGGCTATCCCTTCCATGTCTGCGAGGCTGACATCTTTTCCGCACAGGTTGGCATCAAGGATTGCAGAAGTTACGGGACAAGGACATCTGCCACCAAACTCAAATGATCCGAAGGATATGCTGCACACGGCAACTTCTCCGGAAACTCCTCCGCTAGTGCATCTGGATCTGGAACATCCAAAACCTTAGATGCACTGATTGGGTGGCCCAACAATTGGGGAAGTGACAAGTGTGAATGGATACAACATTATACATTATGCAAGCTCTCATTGTTTAAATTGGTTGAAGAGATGCCACATATTTTGCAGAAAAGACATCAACACTTAGTAGTATGTTGGCACAAATAGAGGATCGATCACACTGAACTTCTATAGCTGCATGTAAAGACTTAGCAGCCTTAGAACAAAGAAAAAAATCGAGCCATCATCCCTTCGCAACACATCATGCCTTGACATGACAAGCAAATACAAGCAACTGCCTCCACATCGACACCTTGGGAGATGAAGATATGATCGCAACATGACATGAAATCACCAGAGGCCCAACCGGCCCAAGTGGTGTAGTGACTGTACCGTTGCGCTGCCGCCTTGGCAGCCATGGTCTGGTAGGCGCAGCGATATCCGCAAGATGTGAAGTAAGAGTAGACATTGCCTGTAGCAGGCGAAGCGCGAAGCTTGGCAAACGACCCAAGGATCATTGGCGATCATTTGGAATTGCTTCGAAGATCTTCGAAGTCTCAGGAGTGTGAGTCTTGATAGTGGCCACGGAATGGGTTGCAACAAGAACTACGGTATATCAGTATATCCATTTGTGATTCCACCGCCTCATGTATTATTTGTGTCCATGCAGTCCCTCTTCAAACAGCCGAGAACCACGCGCTGGGATAGGCGGAGGTAACACTGGCTCCTCATCTTGCAATCCTCCTAATGGGGCCTGGCCGCTCCTGCTCCCATAAAGTGAATGAGACCTCTCGTTACATAACTGATAATTCTCCATCTTTCCTTCAATCCATCTAATTCTGTAAATCTATCCATCCAATTGTACACAACTGATTACAACTGCCTGTGACATTTCTATCATTTTTTCCCCTTTTGCCAAATTGTTGGTTGGGATCTCCAGGACATCAGGCGACAGGGCCCGCACTGCTGCCAGGACTTTCAGGATTGTGGCAGCAGTAAACCAAGTTGCTGGCAGCCAGATCACTGGATGATTGATCAAAGTTGCTGTTCCTCAGAGGCCAATGGTGAGACCAAACCATGGTGGCTGGCAGCTGGCAGCTGGCTGGCAGCCAAACAAAAAACTGGTGCATGTTTCCTGGCAACACTGCCCTCGTTTAGCTGCCATTTGATCCATTTGCTGCATTTCCTGCGCCAAGAAATGCCAAAACATGCCCAAAGTAGGTCCATAGCTACAGGATGATGAGTATGGAATGCCTTCGCCACGGAAGCGCGCAAAACTCACAAGAGAAAGTCAAACAAGACTCAATGAACAGTGCCCAAGAATTCGTTCATCCCCGCACTGGTTGCTTATAGATCCCCACATTGGATTGAAGCATTCTCTTTTCCAAACCAAACAAATTAACCTGGGATTCATGACACTCATGGCATGGCTCACATCCGCCAGGATGATTTGCTCGTCGCCCCGTGCAAAGTCAGTCAAGGCAGTGACCAGTTCGGATGCTTGCTGCATTCCTTAGCGGACCAGACTGACCAAGGACCGGCGCCGTCAGTGGCAAAAAATCCTTCAGCCCAAGAGAAACTATACCTGGAAGCTCTGGAAACCTGGTCATGAGAAACTATGTAAATTGTAAATTTATATCATGTTTATTAAGTTTGAAAGTAGTCAAAGCCAAGGCATCATCATCCGGAACATGTTTCAAAGAATACAACATCTTTGAAACCACCTCACCAAATCATCATGGGTCATAGTATGTCATAATACTCCCCCTTGTATCCCCATATGTTTGATGGTTAAATCAAGCTGCGAAACGCTTCATCGGCGGATGCTCGGAGATGCACGGCACAAACCACCAGGCCCTTTGAAGGAGAACTGAAGGCAGGGAAAAACATATGATTTTAACCATCAAACATGGAGATTTAGTATGGAAACAATGGAGTTTCAGGCTGTTTGTACCATCATGTACCATCAACAAATGGTGATAACTGAATTTTTGGGTAGCGCAAAATGCTAGACACTACTTGTGTCAGCAATGATTTTTTAACCGTCAAGTTTGTTGATTTTACGGACACTGATGATTCAAAAAGGAAAACAAGTAAAATTTACTCATGTGATTTACTCACATGGACAGTTGGAGCTGGTCCGTTTCATTTATATATATATACACGGGCTTAGCATGAATGTGTTAAAACCAACACCAAATGATGCTAACTAAAGATATCTAATGATGTTTGAACAAACATTAACACTATAATGGCAGTAGCAGGATGGCTGTGCCACTTAAACATTTGAAACATACATATGAATGAATATGATATATATATATATGTATATATATACGTGTTTGTAACCATGGTGACGCATGTATATAGACATTGCAAAATCATGAGAATTATTGCCAATTTACTGCAGTGGCTATGCTAGTGATTATATATATACATATGTATTATTGTACAATATGTTTTTACTCATTGTACCATGAATGCGTACTTTAAGTATATTCCGTACCATTGTTAATGAATGTCGATGACATATCATTGTTAAGTGCACTGTGACTCATGATTTGCTTACATGGTTATGCTTCCTTGAGGTCCCTTCGGGCCTGCGATTCCACAACCCCGCGGCCACACCTTGCCAGAACTTCGGTCCCGCGGCCATAAGCGCTGCAAGATCGCCACTTGCGCTGCTTTGGTGCGTTGATTGCCATACCTTGGAGGCGTTTATCATGGCCTATTGAGGGCTATAAACCACCAACAACCACGAGAAAATGCTGATTAACGGTCTAATATTGCAGGGTCTCCTACACCAAACTGGGGATGTTGAATCCCCATGTCAGGAACCTGACATGCGAATTCAGGCGGGTCTCTTCCAGAAATGCCTGACCTTGACCGACCTGTCATACAACAACCCAACCTGCACTGACCCGCACAAGATGCCAGGGTCTGTCCGAACATGGAGGATCATCAAGTCATCAGCTACGGGATTTTGGGGCACTCATGGGCAGCCGAGGAACTCCAGGAAAATGGCCCGACGCAGCCCTTCTTCCAATGGTGTGGTCTTCCAGAAAGTTGCGACTCCATCTTTGGCTGGACTTCCTCACATGCCAGTGTCACCGGAGTCGGTATAAATAGCATGTTTTTAGTATGTATGTATATATATATATATATACGTATACTATACAACTATATGCCATAAATAGAAATAGACTTTAATCTCACATCTTCGGCCAGTGGCACACTTGTCGAAGTGGCTGGTGCTGTCAAAATGGCCAGCCGCGACACGGATTTAAGGACTCAAAATATCCAATCCTCAAAACAAAATGGGTACATGGCGTGTATAAATACATAATACATTCACACACACACAGATACATACATACATACATACATACATACATACATCCATCCATCCATGCATGCATGCATGCATGCATGCATGCATGCATGCATACATACATACATACATTACATACATTGCATACATTACATACATTACATACATACATACATACATACATACATACATACATACATACATCCATACATGCATGCATGCATGCATACATACATACATTACATTGCATACATACATACATACATACATACATACATACATACATTACATTGCATACATACATACATACATACATACATACATTACATACATACATTACATACATTACATTACATTACATTACATTACATTACATTACATTACATACATACATACATACATTACATACATACATGCATACATGCATACATGCATACATGCATACATGCATACATGCATACATGCATACATGCATACATACATACATACATACATACATACATTACATACATTACATATATACATACATACAGGCATACATACATACATACATGCATGCATGCATACATACATACATACATTACATACATACATTACATACATACATTAAATACATACATACATACATACATACATACATTACATACATACATACATACATACATACATGGGTATGTGGAGAGACGTCTTTTTTTTCGGGCCCGCCACTGTTTCCGTTTCGACGGCCGTTTGCTGCCGGAAGAGGCGGTCATATCAGTGGCCAGCAATAATTTTATCCTATATGCTTCTTGGGTCTGGGTCGGGGACCAGGCGCAACAATTGTTTCTTTGCGATTTTGCAATGCCATTTCTAGGCACATGTGCGCGTTTATTTTTTTTTCCGGTACGCTAACATGTGACTTTCGGGACAGGCTTCCGGCCACCTCAAACATGCAGCCTCCTGCTTTGATTGCCAAAACAACCTTGTATGACACAAAATTTCAACACAAAAACGATGTGGAAAGAAGTGATGCACACGAATGCCTTGGAGATTTGTAGGCGCACGCATTGCTCGCAGGTGTTTTTTTGTGCTGTTGAATTCAATTTTTTTAGCAGAAATTGTCGATTGAACTGGTCCACAGCCAAGTTTTTCGTCCGAACTGGGTTACTTGTGGCGTTGGCATCCCACTCAAAGGCGGTCTTCATGTTTACAAAGAATGCTAAGGTCTACCAGAACAAACAGGTTTTGAACAGTTTTTCGGCCAGTGAACTTTGAAATTGCCAGGTGCGATCTTGTTTGACTCAATACCACATGGCTGTTCTGGTGCCTGGCAGCTGTGACTTGCCCTTAGCAAAGAAAAGTTGAACAACAATTTGCTGAGTGTCTAAAGCACCAACAAAGGGTACGCGCGGTAAACAAAGGTTTGAGTATACCCATAGATAGCTTATCCCTGTAGGATTGTCATATATTGAATTTTCATTGGAGGTATTCTGGCTGTAGATCCCAGGAGTGTTTTTCAGATGCTATGACTGACACTGTGTGCAACATTCCCATTTTATCGTGTTGCCATGGGATCCTGTTCGGTGTGCTTTGATGGTGGCATGGCATGATTTCACCGAAAATTTCGTGCTTGAAGTATGTGAGCAAACCTTGGTTCGGCAGGGTGCGGTGTATAAGAGGCCTTTTACATTGACAGAGAAGCAGCTGGTTCCGATTCTGGCTTCTGTTTTTTCACGATTGGGATGGGTGAGCGAAGGGGAGAGACGAGAGACGACTGTGACTCGTAACATTTATAGTGCTTTGGAGAGGCTGGAATTTCAACGGCCGGCCTTATCTTTGACCATAGTTGATGTTGCAGCCATCTTTGAATGCATTTCAACCATGGGGAAAGCTTCGTCAAGTTCAAGGAGGCAATCCGGTTGCCCTGATGATTTGCTACGCGAGGCTGAAACCAAGATTTTGTTTTGTCTGCGTCAGAAACTTGTTTCCGCCAGTGTAGGTGTGAACCAAACGCTGAACCAAAAATCTGTGGGAAGATTTGGCAAGCGCGGAGGCTTGCAGCTGACCCAGTGTCAAAGTCAGGGGTTTTGCTCCGAGAAATCATCTCCTACTTCCACGTCACGAAGAGTGCCATTGGGATCACCAAGAGTTTCAGAGGCATCGCGATCTTCACAGGCAGACACATCGCATTCTGCACTTGTGCCAGCTGATGGTTCTGAGTCCCAGAGTTCAGCGATGGTGGTGATTGATGATGACGTTGCGAAGCCAGAGGCCAGAGCAAACCTGCCACAACTACCTCCAGATTTGAATGACATGACAGCATCTCAACTTCGCAAGTTCATTTTCATGCACCAAGCGAACTGGATGCGAGCGGCTGATCAGCTTGTTGCCCAAGGACCATATGCCAGGCAACAGGCGCAATCCACAGTTGTTGCAGCTAATGCCAAAAGGTGCCAGCAACGCAAGGTCAGATATTGGAAGGGAAAGGCCGCAAAGGTGAAACGCAAAGCTGAAAAGCAAATTCAGAAGCTGGTTGAGCAGAACCAAATGTACATCAGTTCGAAGCGCAGGAAAAAGTCGGCTGTCGGGCGGCGACTGACAACGTTTGGAGGCTATCGCCTGGCTCTGGCCCGGAACATTGGGCACAGCTCTTGCGACTCTACGCTGGTAATGCTTGATTGTGATGCAACTCACGTTTCCACTTTGGCCCGCTCCTGCCTCAGTTTTAAAGGGTTGGAAATTGGAGAAAATTGTTGTTTGTTGTTTATAGGGTGAAGGCCGTAGCCAGACAGGCGACACTGCAAGAAACAAACGAATAAACCAGACGAGTCGTATGGGAGAAGAGTGATTGCGTTCTTTTTAGGTTTTGAGGATGCTGAGTCTTAAAGCATGCTCAAGTGACAGGCTTTATTTCCTCAAGTTGAAGCAGTTCCAAACCCCATCCAATTGTGCAGATGTTGGTGTTTTACATTTTGGAAATGGCCTCGTTACCTTATATCCGGGGTTTGGGCTGGTTTACCATTCAGCGAGATTTGCGCTGTCTTAAGGTTGGGAGCATTTGCTTGCGGGCAGTATCCTTGCTGATCAGTTTGCTTGGCATGAGAACTGGCAGCAGGCCGTTTTGGCTGCCCCATGCAGCGGGTATGAAATTCATATCATTCGGGGGGATGCTACAAACAGCTCAGCAGCCCAGCGTGAGAAAGTGCATTCGTGCATGGCAACATCGTCATACTGTACATGTCTTGATGATGGGCTGCCTGAAGACGAGCCATTGGTTGAGCGTACCCGAACATGCTTTGCTGACTTGCGGTACATCCCGTCAGGTTGTACAGCGAAAGATTTGTTTGAGATTTACAACTTGCAGATGATGAATATGGGAGTGCCTACTCTGTTTGAGCGGGACAAGGAGTCGGAGAGCACCAAACCTCTCAGAATTTTCGCTATGGTCAGTGATGACGGCCCTGATCAAAAAGGCTGTGACAAGTTGGCGCAGGAGTCCTTGAAAAATGATGACAGAACATTGTTCTTCAGATACAGGTGCTTCTTGCACCAAATCCACCTCATAGTTGCAAAACAGCTGAAGCGATTATCAGGACTGGCAGGGAACAGAATTGCATGGAAACTTTCTGTTTCAATTCAGATTTCGGACTAAATCTTTTTTGTTCGATGGCAAGAATGGTTTCCGGCTTCCAACCTTTTTGAAAGTAATTTGAGTAGACCCAGATCTGTTTGGGAGGACACTACAGCGACATTGCGAAGGTCACAAACGTTTGGAGGTCCCCGGGGACAGCCGACAAAATTCGCAAGGCATTTTGTCAACTTCATGGAGAACAACGGGCGAAGGCTTCAGTCTGGAGGCTGCCGCCACGGGCTTTGCGTGGTCGCTGGGGGAGCATGACTGCAGTTGAGATCTTTCTGCTGGCTTCAGGGCCTGACTTTCTTCCAGAAGCATTTGCTGCCGTCACTTGTTTTGGCAATCCATTCCTGGTTGATTGCCTTGGTGTGTTTTCATTGAACGGGAACAACAAAAGTGGCCCACGAAGAGCTTCCATGAGCCATGTAAGTATTCCAAACGTGCTTTTCCAGAGTTGCATTGGTGAAATGGTGCTTACCGTGCAGCAGCGGCAAGCAGCAGCAGTTGCTTGCGTAGGTTGCCTTAACAGATTTTAAAGGTTGCGGGTTTTACGCAGCTCTCCTGTGGTTTGCTGCAAGGCTGTGGGCAGAAGCGTCACTGATGATGACAAAGCAGACAACGCACTGCTAGATTTAGATGCTGTGAGCGTCACTGAGATGGACAGTGTTGTTTACAAGAGGCTTCTTGGAAGGTGGCGAAGGGAAGCCATTGCAGCCCTGCAGAGCAAGTTCTTTTGGGTCCAGCTGATCATCGCAGCTTGGCCCTTACTTCCCCACAGTTGAACGCAATTTTTGTGTTTGAAAGTTAACAGACTCACTGTTTTTTCCATCATCGCATGCAACGCAGCCTCTAGACCGGGGACTGAAGCAAACCTCGTACAGTCTCCCGATGCAGATCCATCGAATCTTCCTTGTAGGAACATTATCAAAGCCAACGCATTCCAAATGTTCTTGTTACCTTTTGCGATGCCTCCTTGATTGTTCACATTGCAGCTATTTTGCCTGAAGGCCAACATTTCTCGAGAGCCTTTGAACCATATGATGCACTACCTGATGTCTCTTCAAGCCCATGCACCCCAAGAGCACGAGCCCCACTCGCCTGACACATCTTTCGGGGCAAGCTGTGGGAAATTGCGACAGTTAGTTTATGGGAAAATGGATTTGTTGATGCTCGAATTCGAACTTGTTCTGGATGCCAGCCACCACAAGTGGGCAAAATGGAGGATGATGATGGCAGAAGAACCTGGGAAGACGGTGCACAGCTGGATTGCCGTGCTGGTTTCCTGCACTTTGGAAATCTCCAGCGAGCTGCATCGCAGACTTGTCTCCTACGTGAAATCCTACCCCGCCAAGCTGGCCTGGCTCATTTTCACTGAGCCAGCTTACAATCCTTGTGACCGCAGGCGGCAAATTGCACATGAGTTGCTCCAGTTGCCGTCTGACCGAGTCGATTCTTCTTTCACTGGGAAGTTCCGAACCATTTTCAAGGAAGAGCTGGAAATTTGCGCTAGAACTGGAGCCATTGACGCGCTGGTTTTTCAATTGTTGCGTGATTTCTTCAACTTACTTCCAATAGAGACACAGGAAGTGGAAGGCACAAATTCAATGATCAAGAAGATCTACCAAATAGCGCCGGCCATCAAACTTCCACTCATGTCAGACAGGATCCTGATAAAGAAAGCGTTGGCCACGAAAGTCATTTCTGGAGAGACTCCGGCTGAGCGCTGGCAGTCTCGCATGGATGCTTTGGAGTTTGCTGTGGAAAATCATTCTTTTGCTCTTGAACAGTGCCTCGGTGATAGAAGAACGATGGTTATGGATCCCAGAACTGATTCTATGCCCCAATCAAGTGTTGATCATGGTTCAGTTTGGGCTCTGGGTTGGGCAACTCGGGTTGGAGATGGTCAATGCCGCCATTGGGATTTCCATGACAGGAAACAGATAGACTGATAGATACCTGTTCCTGCTTTACCTTTCTACGTAGTGCCAGCATTGCACGTTCTTCAGTGGGCTGTGAGGTTGGTGGCTACGTTCATTACTAATCTCATATTGTGCGGGGTTGAATCCTAGCCTAGCGAAACCACGAATTTCTTTCCCAAGGGTAACATCATAGAGGGGATTGGAGAGGGCCTGTATTTGATGCCTTCGCCTGAAGCTGCAGGTTGGGACACCTGCCCTTGCGTTTTCCCACTGGCGCCAGCGCAGCCAACCTCGAGACAGCACCATTGGCAGATGGTGGGCCGCAGGATGTTACTCCCATGCAGTTTGATGGTATCAGTGGAGAGGGAGCTTTGGTTTGCAAGGCGGATCCTGCTGTCGGCAGTGCCGGCGGCTTGGAAGCAACAAGACATCACCTGTCTGTCGCATATAGCAAGTTGAGCCCATGGGTATTGATAGCGGTTGAACGTGAGGGTTGTGCACATCAATGGCCTCTGCAGCAATACCATCCGTTCCAGTAAAAACCTTTCGCGCATGATAGGTCCCCAGCAGAATGTCTTGGGGACCTATTCCCTTCAGAAGGGTTTTCATGGAATAAGCTATTGCATTAAAACCGTGTGCGTTGAGGGGCTGCTTTTTTTTTTGGTGTGTGTGTGTGTAAAATGTTTGCCTGATTGGGCATGGAACATTTACTACTTGCCATTCTTTGACCCAAGACCATTCACAAGATCGGAGCAAGATGCTTTGTTCGGTGTGCGTGTGCTATGTGCTTTGTGCTTTGTTTGATAGGTCCGTCGCTCTTTTCCATCTGAGGCGCTTCAGGCTGTATTGACCACGGACGTGGCAGGGGCTGCGGCAAGGGGAGAGGAAGACGCAAGCCCCCAGCCCCGGCTGACAGTGATGAGGAGTGCGAGAAGCACAAATGCTTGTGTCATGAGCGTATGGCTGCTCTATTGCATGCGTCTTCCAAAGGAGCTTTCAATTTGGAGTACTGCGGGGATGTAGCTTTTACTTTTTCGTTTAGAGTTGCAACTGCTGGGGACGACCTTCCACTGATCCACACCCAATGGAGCCAATCAGCCATGGTCAGCTCACAGTACTACTCACGCAGGGTGTGGGCACTTGGGGCTGTTGTCCAAGGTGCTGGTGGCAACGCTGCTGATGGTCAGGGCAATTTTTTTGAGCTGGCCAGCCCACTCCAATTTCTATCTGGTGTGGAACTCATGCAGCAAATACACTCGCAAGCCGAAGCTCATGCCACGAAAGCATTCAAAGTTGTTGCAACTTATCTATTCAGCAAGAGTTTTCTTTCTTGCCCGCCAGGGTCCAGACTGCAACCGCGACCATTTCCTATGTTGCTTTGTTTCCAGCTGCCCCAGACCTCATAGAAAGTAAACCATTGTGGGAAGCAGCTTCCCATGCCCAAAGCCTCATCAACGGGAGCCCTGCAAGAATCATTGGGACAGGTTGTTGGCTAGCCGTTTATATTGGTCTTATGTTTCAATATGCTGCTCACGTGGTGACATGGTATTTGAAGAATATTGAAGCGCATCTCCAGGGTATATGATAAACTGATAAACTGATAAACTATAAATCTTCGCGTCCTGTGTTCCACGCCACATTTGTTCCACATTAACTGTGTGCCCGGCTGCTCCTTGGTGAGGTGAGCAAGCTCACTTTGCAGTGGTCCTTGGGCAGTTTTCGGAAGGCGACCATTCTCAGCACTGAAGTTGTTGTTCCAAACCTAGGAGTCGCTTGCAATTGCGGCATGTTTGTGGGGAAACCAAGGGCTCGCAAAAAAAAGAGAAGCAACAAAAGACATTTGCCCCCGATTCAGAACATGTCAGAATCCGAGTCCGATTTGTCGGATTCGTCCTTGCTGGCTGAGCTTGCCAATTTGGTTGCTGAGTTTCAAAACTGCGAGCCATCGAGTGAAGAAAGCGAGTCAGATCACAACCAGCCAGAAAGTGAGAAACAGAGAGAAGCACGAATGGCAGCAGAGAAAGCACGGCTTGCCAAGCTGGCAAAATTAGAATCACTGGCCCAGGCCGTCAGCTCTTGCAACCAATACCGAGATGACACAGCCGCAGCAGCAGCGCCAGCTTGCACAATTTTCGGAGAACAGGCTTCATCTTCGGCTTCTCCGGTGGACCGTCAGAGTTCTTTGTCAGGCATTCAACGTGTGGCAGAGGTGCTTGAAAATCACAATGTGAAAGAGGCGATCAAGTCATTGAAACAACAATCGAAAGAAGCATCATTTCCCACAGCGCAACTGGAATCTTGCATGAAGGACGCAGTCCGCCATGATGGAGGCCTCCTGTCTCCAGAAGAAGTAGTTGAAGAAGGCTTGGTGGCACTGGCTGATTCTTTTGGGTCGGCAGAGCCATCGGCACCAGTTTTTGCCCCGCAGGCAAGATCAATGCCATCTGAGCTGCAAGTTTGGGCAAGCAAACTTGAACAAACAGCTGCTTCGTTTCAAGTTTGTCAAGACAACTTTTTCCAGGTCCACAGCAAAGACTTGTCTATCCAACATGACAAGTGCATTAGCCTGGTGAATTTTGTTGTGAAAGCTGAAGAAGGCGAGGCCGGCCCACTTTCCTTTGTGCAATTTGTTTCATGGGATTGGGCAGCACGACGGCGGGGGCGTCGTCTTCGTATTGAACGAGGGCGATTTGTGTGGCGACCGCCCGCCAAGACCATTGATGGCCACAATGCGGATGATTTGTCGGACATGTTTGATTCAGGGGCCCGCATCATTATTGCCGATTGTGGGGCGCCTCTTGTGAAACAGCGTGGGCAATTCAGGACATCAGTGCCACCGAATATATTTTCAATTTACCAAACTCTTTTCAATGCAGTGCAAGTCCAGTCCGCGGGAGATTCGCTTTTGGAATACGATCGGTGCTTCGTTTGCGGGCAGCTTGTCGGCTTCATGTGCCCCTTGTGCAAGCTACGAAGTCACCGTCAATGTTGTGAATCGCTGGCTACGAGTGCTGCATCATCCGCGCAAGCTTGCGCAGAAGGACATGCGCATTTTGATGAGGTTCAGCTTGCAGTGGCCCTGGCTTACAAAGCCAACACAAACGATTCAACTGGCTCCAAGTTACAAAGCGTTGTGAGTTTTGATTCTGCAGTTCAGACTTCCACCACAGGCGCCGCACTGATTGACCTTTTGGGCACCATATGTTTCCTGTGTGCTGCTACTCTAGCTGTTGTGCGTGACAATGGTCAAGCCGTTTTCGATCCGTGAATGAGAACTTGTGAGCACGGCATGCAGGGATGAAATTCTGCAGCATTACCTTGGCATTTGGGCTTTGGATTGGTGAAAATCATCCGTCTGCAATGTGCGGGGCTGTGTTCCTTTTTGGAAACCTGAGGCTAGGGAGATGAGTGTCTGAATTTACCGGCCCTTAGTTTTTGGACGATTTGTTCAGAAGAAAACCTAAAGATAGGATAACCCAGCCGGCGGAATGCCAGCGACAGCTTGTCAGTCTCAGCGTCTTTCTGTAACTTGCACTTGTCAAGCTGAGCGGTGGCACTTCTAGATTCCTGCATTTCAGAAAGAAGGCAGAGCAGGTTTTAACTAGTTGACTAGGCTAGTCAGCATGGCGTTTTGCTTTGACAGTGACCTTTTGGTTGGTAGCAGATTGGCGCCTGGAACTCCGAGTTGTGTTTGTGGGTTCGTGAAGTGAAGCCATGTCATTTTCCAAGCCAGACACTGGAAAGCGATCGGCCGCCTCAACCAGCGTGGGCGGCTTGAATGCTGTGAAGGTCCCCAAGGTGTCTCAGCAGACAGAAAATGCTTGTTAAATCGTGTCACTGTACGACAGGATAGAAGCATCCCTATATCCACTGACTACTGTAACATATATCGATCGTTAACATTCAGCATCCATCGTGAAAAATGGCAACCCTGCTTTCCTATACAGACAGTACCTTTTGGTCAAAGTGCTGCTTTACTTCTCCCAATCTGACAGGTCCGAATTTCGGCATTGTTCTCTTCTACATTTGGCGGTGATGCTTGCAGCTTGAAGACTGAAGGCGCACCGTCGAAGAAGACCCCGACCAAGCAATCTCCCGCAGCTTCATCGCAGGCTTCGGGTTCCAGTGGAGCGACGCCATCGCCTTCCCTTCCTTCTTCACTCAATGCTGATGTCAAGACGTCAGTGTCCCTAAAATCAGGTAGTTCTCAAGCTGCCTCGGCTTCGGGGTCGGTAGCTGTCAGCGTTGCAGTTGAGAATGTCACTTGAATCACTTGAAGCAGGATGGGGTCCGATCCTTTCAATTTTCAAGCCTCGGGGTGGGCTGCAAAGGGATGACAATGTTTTTAGTTTCAGATACTTGCTTTCATCGAAGTTGGTCGAGCATTGACAAATTGAGTGGTGCCAGTGCTTTTCTTGAGATGTTGCGGCTGGGGCCTGCCTAGACTAGAAGAACTAGAACAATCAGTGCAGTTTAGGAAAGGAATTAGATGGGGGTATTTTGAAAATCATTTGCCAGAATACTTCTTTTGACAGGGGTCCAATTTTGAATGAAGTTTCTAATTTCCTGCGCGGCCTCTTCCAAGGCTGTTTCAGATGGGCTATCTCAAGAAACCCTCATTTTGGGGCAGGAAGATCCTGGCGTTGTGGCACCAGAGGTTGCAAGCACAGCCCCTGTGGCTGACCTTGCATTGCCAGGTAGTGCAAGTTCTTCACGGCAGGCAGACCTTGCATCCTTCTTTCCTTATTCGAAAGGGATGAGCGAGCAGCAAATGCGGTTTTGCTGCGCCGCCAAGTGCCATGACAAAGTGTTTTCGCCTCCCCAGCAATATCCCCCCAAACCGCAAGTGCAAAGTTTGGAGGACATGATGAGTTGGGGCCATGACTACCATGATGTCTTGGAAAAGGCATTGCCTAGCGGAGCATTGAAACTCCTAGCAGAGAGGTTGTCAGGGTCCAGCTATTCCACGGCCTTTTCGGGCGTTGATTGCCCTGGCAGTGTTGCTTGGTTCATGGTTTGTATCTTGTTTGTTCAAACGTATTTTCCAGTCATGATTTGCTTAGCCTTGGTTTTCACCGTTCCTCGATATTCCCAGAGACAACCTTTCAATGTTTGGAATCTGCTACGCTCAGTTAAAGGCTATGGCAGTTCTATGTGGAGAGCTGCAAGCTCGCCTTGGCATTTCCATGTCTCCACCTGTCCATGTCGCTGGAGTTGAGAGTTCCTCTTCCTCTTAGTACCATGGAAATCACATTCAAGCTTGCGACATTTCTGACCCAGCAGCCAAACATCTAAAGTCAAGCCACTTTTTTAGCGCAATTTGTCTTGTGTTCATCGCAATAGCTAAAGTAATCTCAGGTTCACGCATGTGATGTGCAAAATCCACATCAAAAGATTTGTATACAGTGGTTAGAAGGGTTGAAGGTGTGGAAAGAACGGTAAGGGTTTTATAGTGTATATTGTGTTTATATATATATATTTACATATATATTTTTACGTATATATGTAGCATTTGTTTGTTTATACTTAAAGACTTAAATGTGTATATATATATATATATAGATCTGCTTTGGAAAGCGCGCATCGCAAACATTTCAGCTGCTCAAACTGTGGTTGGATGCAATCATCATGCGCAGGGCGGTAAAATCGGATAGGGTAATTTTTGTTTTGGCTTCATGATACCCAATTTGTTTTTGGTACATGTAAGGATTTTATCATGCTTTCCAATTTGAAACAGCGCGGCTACGAGGCACGAGCGCTCTAGGGTATATTATGCAAAGGGCTGCAGGTTGTGTTGTGGCGGGAAGAGCCACACTACCCTTGCGAAACACAGTAGAAAAAGAAACCTTTGGTGGCTTGTGGTGTGAGTGTGAAACTTAGAGAGAATCTGTTAAGGAGATCTTGCGTGCGATCTTCTACAGAGATCTTAGCCCATCCCAACCCACCCGACCAACCAGGACGCCGGAGCCTAGGCCACTACCGGCAGGGCGCCGGAGCCTGTAGCACCCATCCCGGCAAGGCGCCGGAGCCTAGACCACCTGCCGGCAGGGCGCCGGAGCCTGGAGCACCCATCCCGGCAAGGCGCCGGAGCCTAGAGCACCCATCCCGGCAGGGCGCCGGAGCCCAAGACCACCTTCCGGCATGGCGCCGGAGCCTGGACCACCCATCCCGGCAGGGCACCGGAGCCCAAGCCCACCTTCCGGCAGGGTGCCGGAGCCAGGACCACCCATCCCGCCGGAGCCCAAGACCACCTTCCGGCAGGGCGCCGGAGCCTGGACCACCCATCCCGGCAGGGCGCCGGAGCCCAAGACCACATTCCGGCAGGGCGCCGGAGCCTGGACCATCCATCCCGGCAGGGCGCCGGAGCCTATAGACCACCTCCCGGCAGGGCGCCGGAGCCTGTAGCACCCATCCCGGCAAGGCGCCGGAGCCTAGACCAGCTCCCGGCAGGGCGCCGGAGCCTGGAGCACCCATCCCGGCAAGGCGCCGGAGCCTAGAGCACCCATCCCGGCAGGACGCCGGAACCTGGACCAACCATCGCAGCAAGGCGCCGGAATCTTAAACCATGTCCGGGGACAGCGCCGGAACCTAAACACCGCTATCCGAACAAAATTGCCAGAAACTGACAAGGTGCTGGAACCTAGTGTACTTTTCCGGGTGTTTGAAATTTGCGCGCTATTGGGCCCAAGGAATAGTATCAAAGATTCGCACTGATGTCGGTAAAAGCTGTTGAATTTAATCTTTTGCGCGTAACATCTGGATTTCACCATGCGCTGTGAAGCCACGGGCGGCTGGTTTGCAAAGTGGAAAAAAGGAATGGTTAGCTTCACGTCAGGGGTTGTAACATCATCGTGTGTATTGAAGCTTGAAACATTGTTGCCTGCTCGCTACTAAGTCTACAAGCCTTCGCAACGCGAGCTGCTGTTGCATCCCAGCAGGCCGATTCACTTGTTCAAGAGCGTGGATGACTTTTGGACTGATGGCTCTCGGTGGAAAATTGCGGAGAAGATGCAATTTGGTGTCATGACAGCGGAGTTTTGGCGAGAGCTTTGCAAGCAGCCCGCCGCAGCCAAGCGATCGGCTTATTGCATTGTCCATGACAAGCAGTGCGAGCACCCACTTGCTCACACTCATCTCGCCGGAATCATCTGTGTCTCATGGAGTCCAATGGGGTCTTGTCTTGGCGTGCTGGGTCAGGATTACCGCCTATACTGCAGCTGGGTTGCTTTGCGAAGGCAGATTCAAGAAACTTATGCGCAATTCAGAATGAGTATATGTGTTGGCCTTTCCTGGCTGGCTTTGCTTGCTTCAAAATGATTTCATGTCGCTGTTTTAGGCAGGGGTGAATTTACAACATCTGCGGGCTTTGGAGGCCCTTTGAACTTGCCTGATTCCATCATTCTGATTTCAGGGCTCCTATGGGGGCTGAATTAGGTGAATCCGTTAATCTAAGGAGCTGTGCTTGATTTGGGAATGTTCAGACCGCTACAATGACGCGGTGATTCGAGCTGACTTGGAAGACCTCTACATCATGTTCCACACGAAAGTGTGCAGCTCGCAATTTGCATTTATCGGCTTGAGACCCCGCAAGTATGGAATCTGTTTTCACCGCAAGTACGTGATGAGCAAGTTTACTTCTTTGGACAGCGTCGTGAAGCTGTTCCACCGAGAACGCGTGAATTTGGGTACTTAGACTGCAAATCTGAATTTGCCCCTGGGGTTATTTGTGTTGTCCGCGGAATCATTTATTTTCTTTGAGCGGACCAACTCAGACTCAAAGAAACATGCAAGTGCTTGTCTTATATTGTTGATACCAATGCAACTGAGAACCGACATATTCCATCCAGTCCCTGATCATAACACTTATTGTCACCTTTAGTCACGCCTTAGAATCACTGGAGCACAAGCACCTTGATCTGCCGGGGGTGTTTTTCTGAAGGAACGAGAGAGCGAAAATTAGGATGTATTCCCCGGGACCGTTTCAGGTAGTAAGGCAACTTTCGTTAAGTTGGTTGTTGTGGCAATTTCATCTCAGCATTGCCTGTCTTATTGGCTCAATCGATTCCACATCAAACAATTTACAGCCCAAGTGGAGAACTTCTTAGGAGAACAGATGAAATATACCTTGAGGGGCCACTGTTTTGGCGAACGGTTTCAACTAGCTTTCTGTGTGGCTTGTTGTCGTATTTTTGAATCCAATTCATACCAGTAGGTCCTGGGATCCGTGGAAGAACCAAAAGAGGGAGGGGCTTTAACAGCTAACAACTGATCTTAATTCAATTCAACCTTTGCCCTTTAGAAATTGGTTTCCCACGTGCTCGTTCTGTTGCTCGGGCAGGCTTTGATGTGATTTGCATCGCGGAGGAGAATGAGATCAAGGCAGATCTGCTGTGGGCCATGGCCAGGCCTAAGAGCTGCGTGCTTGGGCTGAATTTTGAATTTTGCAACCATGACATCGTTGATTAAAGGTGAAGAGACAGACCTGTTCTTTTTACAAATATTAGAACAATCCTGTCAAATAACGGTTGGTGGTTTTGAAGCCAGGATCCTGACATTGGAAATTCTTTGGGAACCCTGGAGGATTTTAAAGTTGAAACATTCTTGGGTTTGCATGCGTTCTTTTCTGGTTTCCACGGTCTCCACAGACCTTCTGATGATTTTGGATGAACATGACGAGGATGTTGACTCAGGTCCTGAGGTAGTAAGAATTTATGTCTTCTTCGCCAGTTTCATGATGGGATGTTCGCATGAGGCCCGGAAGATGTCCCAGAAGGACTTGCTGCGCCACCCTGACCGCAACCACCTGGTCCTCACCAAGAAGGAGCAGGAAGCCCTTGCCAAGTATAAGGAATCTCTAGGTGACCACTTTGCATTCCAGTTGAACCAGAATCCACAGCATCGCGCCCTCCATTCCAAGATGGTTAACGGAATGCCTACTTTGATGACACTCATTCACAATTTGGGGATTGTTTGGTTTGAAGGCAGAATTCTGGTGCCAGTTGAGCTGGCGTTGTACCAGGGTTTGGCCGTGCGAAAGGATTTGTCTTTACCACGTTTGCAATCTTGTCCCACGAGCAGGGAGCTGACCACTTGCTCCTTTTCAGTGCAATCTTGCAAGGGCAAGAGCGTGCAGAGAAGCAGGACTGCCATGGCAGGCCAAGTCGGCAATGGGATGAATGTTGCCGTGGTGGGTGCATTCGTGCACCTCGATTGCCAAATCTAGCTGGGTATGTGCCAGGTGAATGGGAATGATTTTTCGCATTCAAGATTTCATTCATTTTCGCACACCAAGAAAGCCGGCGACGCATTACCAAGCTTGCATCCGCTGGATGATATTCTTGATTCTTGGGTTGTATGATTTGGTTCAGTCGTTAACACTTCAAGGATATGTTGCTTCCAAGAGATTGGTATATAGTATATAGTAAGTATATGAGTTTAATTGAAAGAAAAAATCCATCGCTTACCTGATTGAACACAAACGAGCCCTGTATATGTGCTTTGCGGACCTGGCTATCTTGAAGAGGTCGCGTAGCAATCTTTCAGGGGCATCTGTTGTAGAGATCTTGAATAACATGTATCTTGTGCCGATTTCGCTGCTTGGTTTTCAGATAATGTTGTTTTTTCCATATTGGCATCCTAGAAAATAGATTCCGAAACATGCCATTCCCAGAGCAGGCCCAGCAGGTTTAGGCACTGAACGCGCAACAATCCTCGCGTTCGAAGTTTGATGCTTATCTTTCTTAGCTCCCACGGGCTCTCTTTGGAAGCTGCGGTTTCTGAGGTGCATTGCAAAGGTTTTCGCTGCATACTGCGACACCGTTGATGAGCAAATTCGATTGGTTACCCAGCAGGAGCTTGAACGATACCCCAAGGAAGACACCACGAGGCTCCTGAAATTCATGCTTGGCGGGGGGATCTCGGAAAACGTCAACAAGAAGGTGAAGAAGTCTAAGAAGGTTAAGAAGGTTTCTTCGAAAGCTGAGAAGGCTGCTGCCAAAACAACTGTACAGAAAAAAAGCAAGGTTGGTTTCCAGGCTGCAGTTGCCAAACAATGTGTAAAGAAGGCACAGAAAGCCTCCCAGTCCAAAAAGTGACTTATTTCCTAGGAAATCAAGTGCGTGGGTGCCCTAAATAGTTTAGGGTTTCCCAGGTTCAATTTTGATGCAGTCCACTAGTGGGCTAGTGGGACTAGTGGGCCACGTTTCCAACGCAGGATTCCTAATAAGATTTGCAGGGCCATTTTGTGCAAGTCATGCGTTTCCAACGTTTACCAACAAGAAGAGTCGCATGGGTGGCTGCTACTTGAGGAGCTCCTGGGAAAGAACCCAGGAAACACTTTGGTGTAAATCTAAAATCATTCCAGCACGATGATTTCTGCAGCCCAAGAATCTGGTCGGTTGCCCATACAGGTTAGACCCTGAGTCGGCACGAACAAGTTCAATTCAGTTGGGAACGTTTGATGTTGCGCCTGGCCCTGTGCCGCACCAGTGCCACGTGCAGCGCCGTGAAATTTCGAGATTGGAGAAAGACAGAGCTCTAGGACTAGTTGTGGTTGTGGACTAATTTGTCAATTTGCTGCTGGCGTGCTGGATGCTGTGTGTGTGGGCGCGTCGGGTGTGCGAAACTTTCGAGTGAAGACTCGGGAGAGCTGGTTGGTGTGGACGCGCTGCAGTTCCTGTCGAGGCATCTCTATGTCTATGTATAATATGAAAGCCACTGGCTGTACTACAGCTTTTCGGTTTTGGCTTTTTGGGTTGACCTCAAGTTGGTTTTTGCAAGAGCACAAAGGGTTCCAGAATAGTGGTTTGAAAAGACAGAATAACTTCCAAACCTGGGATGATGTCCAGCGATTGGGATCCTTTGGTCTATCCCTGCAACGCCAACTTTTTGGAATTTGGCTTATATGTGCTTCCTATAAGCCAAGCAAAATAAGTTTACAAAGGAAGTCATTTCCTTTGTGGCCCGTGGCCCCTGACCCTAATAAGACCTGCGCCCTGCAAACATGCCGGTGTCGCAATCTGCAGTTGCCTGCTGAAAATAACGGGTCAGCAGTTTGGTTTGCTTTTCTGAATGGATCCTCCTTCACTTCTGCCGGCGTTCTTCAAGCGGCTGGTTGTTTGCGGACAGGCGGACAAGCACAACTGAAGACTGTGCAATTGTGTTCCAAGGGTGCATGTGTGCATTGTATTTGTGTTCAGTTTTAGTAGCCTGGAAGTTGGTACAACCTTACATTTTCCCGGTCTGCAGCCATGCAGCCATGTGCTTCCTGAGTAATAGAAACCTGGACACCTCATAATAGATGCGGAGTTTGAAGCTACATACATATTGAAACATATATGCGCAATATGCACGTACCGTTTGCTTGACATGGTTCCGCAAGTGAACCTTGGACAGAAACAAGAGCCGGCTGTAGAATGCATTGTCACCAAATCAACTTTCATGGGGACCATAGATTTTTTTTCACACAATCTTACCTGTACTCCCGCATCTCCAGACTTGCCTCAGCCAGTGGCTTGGCCAGTGGCATAGCAGCGCTGTCAGCGGTTTCCTAGCTTTGCCTTTGCTGAGAAAATGGGCTCCGAACCCAAGCAGTGGAAACCCTTTGAAGAGGGGCCGCTGACCATTGAGCAGAGATTCGCAGACAACCCGAAGGGTAGAGCCCGACAAGACCGTGTATGGGAATTGTACGTTCAACAAGATAATGTGGCCTGTCCTTTGTTCGACTCCACTGGTGCTTTGCTTGATTTTGGCAAAAGAGTTGTAAAAATTGTTTTGTGCACGGCTGTGTGGCTCTGTGAACATCAGCATCAACAGTTTATTTCAGGGTTGGACCAGCTTTGCACATTGGGGCCTTTTAAACCTCTCCTGAACGGATCCCTTCTCAGGATGGGGACATACTTGAATCTGAATGGTCTTCCGTGGTGTCAAAGATGTTGTGCCACCTTTCGTCCATGGTTTCCTTGTCTGCTCAGGCCGGGAGGTGTTCAAGCGCCATCCGTTGAACAACAGGAATGAGAACTCACACCGTCAAGCTTTGAAGCGGACCTTGGTGCAGTACGGTTTTGCCAAAGGCGTGCCTAGGCTGAGATTTCACTTTGAACCTGCACCCTACACCCATCCCACAGCAATCTATTTTTTTGAGCTGCTGTTGGCTGGCGATATCTGAATTGATGGCACGTTGTCCCCGCCACAACTCCGCGTGGTTTTCAAAATCTTTCCCTGGTATGGACTATGGATAGAGTTTTAACATATCTGAGGTTAGAGGCAGTCCTTGGGTGATTGTGCGAAGAAGGGCGAGCTCAACAGACATTTTTGTGCCAGTTGCTGGGTCGGCAATGGATTGCAACAATTACGAACTTCTGATGATGACTAGCGCCACTTTGATCGAAGCTCTGTATGAAGCAGTCACCGACTGGCTGTCTGAAAATACACCCGGAAAGACCAGCATTGTGGAGCTCAGCCCTGCAGTGCCTTGGCCACTTGCTGGGGTCTGGCCCATATACATGTTTGGCTTGTGGATCTGACTACCCAAAACATATTTTTTGGGAGTTTTTGTGGCATATGGTTGCCTTAGAAGCGATTTCCAACAAGTTTGCATCACGCCCGGATATTGGGCCCGAGCAGCAATGTTCAATGTTTCTTTTTTTTTGTCAGTGTTTATTGCAGAAAACCATTGCTGAGCGGAGATCAATGGATGTTGTTATTTACAGGCAGCGCAGCCCATTGCCAACGCTCCCAAACTAGCTTGGCCACGGCATAGGGAAACTTTTTCGGGGTTCAGAACATCATTGGCAGCGGCTTTTGAACTGGTAGGCTTGGCACGTTTCCATTGTTTCAAGTCGTGTTATCATGCTTCTCCAATGCTCTTGTTCCTCTATATCCCTTCTCGCTCTTCATTCCTACTCTCAGGAGAAGGAGAAGTTCGACAGCACCCAAGTTGGCCGATCCGTTTCCGAAGGGGTGGCCAACGTGACCATATTCAACGAACGTACCCCATCGGAACCTTATTTCATTTGAAGTCCTTTGTAACATGTTCCCGCCACCACAGACAGACAACAGGGTTTTGCAATAAGAATGGGTGTTTTCAAGTCTTGCGCGCTGGTATTTGCCTGTTCCGACTCGGGATGAGACTCGCTGTGCTGAAACATGTGGGGGAGCATAGGGAGAATCTTTTTGAACCTTTTTAGTTTTCCATGTGGCGGCCACTGCAAGTCGAGGATGTCTTGGACTGGCTGCGCGACTGGGGAAATCTGTTCAACAGAGCCGCGAGCAAAGTTTCCTTTGTGGAGCATCTTCAATTTTTGTCCAAGATCGAGCCAGCCCTGGTGTCGCATTTAGACAGCCACGTTCCACCAATCACATCTTCCCACTCTGAATACGAGAAGGTGGTCAAGAAGTTTGTAGATGATGTGTTCCCGGACAGGTTCGCTTCATACCGAGAGTTCCAGGCTGCTTCGATGTTCCGCAAGCGCATGCTGGAGCATTCCTTGTGGGATCAGTTTCTGGAGTGGTGCAACAGCAACGTCAATTTTGAGAAAGCTGCCGAGATTGAACCCGGGACCATTTACAAGCTTGGGAACGCTATCTCAAGGAAATTTTTGCAGCATGCAAAACCTACGAAGGGCAATGCCGTGTCCACTGACCAAGTCCAGCAGTATGGATGGGCCAGCATTGTGTCTTGGTATCGCTTTTGCTCGCCAAAGGTTTATTTTCCCCAAGAAACGTTTTTTCTTCCAGAGTAGTCCGCTGTTGGTTTCGAAATTCAATTTAGAAGTCATGACTGCTGAGGCAATGTCGGTTTTGAAGTTCATGTTGCCTACCACTCCGGTTGCCCTGCCAAACCTTCCGCCAGAACTTGGTGGTCTGTGGAGCCCGCCACATCTTCTCACCAAGGCAACCGACGTTGAAAAGGTGGATGTCTTCTTTTCAATCATGGCCAACACCAAGGCATCACAGCTGCCGCAGATCAATCGAGAACAAAAAGAGAAGGCATTGGAGAAAAGAGCTGAGAAAGAAGCAAAAGCGAAGGCGAAAGGGAAGGCCAAGGCCGCAGCCAAAGGAAAAGCTTCAGCGAAACGGAAGCGAGGTGACGATTCAGATGACGAACCCTTTGCCGAGCAGATTGCGGATGAGCATGGCAACGTGCGTATGACTCTCTTTGGTGATGACTTGGTGAATGCGGTCAATTTCACGCTTGAGAAGATTCCAAGTCGTTCCCACCGCAGCCAGTGTGTGGGGCATGCGTTTGACCTTGCTACTCTTTTCGCCCTGGACTCGAAGCTCGATTTGGCTGGGATCCCTCGCCATCAAGTCTGGACGAGAGCCCGCAAATTCATCAAGTCTTACCTGAACAAGACACATGCTCTCCGTGCAAGGCAAAGCGATCCTGATGAGCCGCTTGGGCATGGTCAGCTAGAGGAGAACACTATGGACGATGATGATCCGGATGAAAGCGCCGATGCTTGTCAAAGACTGGCTGTCGCCTTGCGCGTGTGCTGCGACAAGGGCCTGCAGTCTTTTTTGGAGGACAACTTCCCGGACTTCAGTTCTTAGACTGGAAACCAGGGTTCAGGCTCAGGTTGGTTCTGGGTCAAGAGGTGGACCTTTGGGATTGTTTACAGGTATTGGTCGAGTTGTGTTGTTGTGGTATACATTGTTTGGGGTTTTTGAGGCTTGGCTTCGACTGAGCCTTGTGGCGACTCGAATGATGCTGGCAGTGGTTGTGATGATGCTACCAACAAGATTGCTACTGCGCTGCTTCCGACTTTGTCATCAGCTCTGGAAACGCATCCGGCTCTTCTACTCATGGTGAACAAGGCCAGGAGGAATGCCCTACTAGGGCGCATGTGCTGCCATGTTGCCATGTTTGTGGAATTGCTACACCAGGGTTTCAATCAAGACTCTTCGGAAATTCCTTCCTTCTCCCAAATCTTGGTCCCCCCTGAAAGGTGAAGAAATCCATTCGACAAGGTGGCGCTGCAAAGCATTTGGTCAGCGCGACATTGGACACGAAGGCCAAGCTGCACGAGGTGTTCAAAGTGGTCACAAAGTGTCTCTGCGATGCTTTCGACCCCAGCTACATGGACTTTGCTGTTGGCGTTTTAGAAGTGATGGGCTTCTTGAGGACAACGAGCCGGTCGAAGATTTTGGAAAGTTTGTCTCAGAATCCTGCTGTGGCGAAAGGTAAGCTGAAGACGCTCTTGCTAGCCTTTGGCGATTCGGACTCCGAGTTCCAGGCCAAGCTGATTGCTTTCATGTCCCACCGTGCAGTCTACATGCTTGGCGGCTTGCAGGCTGCCAGTGATGAACTTGAGAAGTCTGACAACCCAGATGTGAAGAGCATTTCCGTTGACTTGGCACATGCTGTAGCTGTTTTGCGGCAAATGCTGCAGCATGTTGGGGCTGCCGATGGAGACTTCGCAGAGCAGCACTGTTGGGTCACTGCAGACAGGGATGAGCTCAAGAGCAAATACACTGAAGAATTTGCATCTGAGCTCAAGATATTAAGGCTCAAGAGTTCAACATTGCTTTTTGACACTGTTTACCAACTTACCAACAAGTTTGATTTTGGTTGGCATGTTCATGGGCCTTGGTGGAGGCCATGTTTCCGTTTTGTTTGAGGTATGTCTGTGGGAACGACTGGTGATGGCTGTGGTCAACCTCAAGGGTAACACTCTGAGGAGGAGATCAGACGAGCAGTGGCAAGAGTTTGCATCCCAAGAAACGAAGAAGTTTGCGAAGAAAAGTGCTAAAGAGATATCAAGTTTGCTTTGCAAGGGAGGCTTAGACGAGCTGGAAAAGAACAAGGGCATCCTTGCGGCTGAAGTGGTTCGCGTTTTGGAAGAAGCTTTGGCCGACCAGCCTACTCCGAGCCAGAACACAAAGAATTCCAGAGAACATAGTCTTCAGGAGAGTCTGCAAAAGCTGAAGAAAGATGCCCTTGCTCAATCACTTGCCGCTCTGCAAGTTCAGCGCGAGAAGCAAACAGAAGTTGAGTGTTGGGAGCAGTGGCAAGCCAACATCAGCAATCTCATTTCAAAGGCCGACGGCCCAGCAGCTGGAGACGATTTGATAGTTTCTCCTGTGGCTGGACTAGATGAACATGATTCAGTTTTTTTCCGACTTGACAGCCCGTCCCTTCAGCGATCCCAACATTGGGAAGCTCAACGACTTGCAGCTGCAGCCACTTGGGCTTTGCTCGGGTCCTATGCTGGGAGTGAGGCTGAGAGCCTCATTGCGAATCAGGAGGTGTTGGAGGTGTCTGGGCTGGATAACTATCGTGACAACTTCAATGGCATGGTTGGGGTTCAGAAGAAGAAGTTGGTGGTCCAGTTGACCCAGTCAACGCCCGATGATTTGAAGGACATTCGCCTGTGCTTCTCTGGACGTTTGGTTCCCGCTCCTCACGGCCAACCTCCAACCTTCTTGAGAACGAAGCTGAAAGTGGAGAATCTCGAACGCAAGCACCAAGACGTTTTTGCAACCGATACATTTACAGGTTAAGTTTGGCTGCGCTCCATTGGATCCCTAGAACCTTTTTTCTGACCATCATTGTGGTGAGGTTTGTTAAGGACCTTCTGGCGATAGATCTTTTAAGAATATTTGGTTTTTGAGACACATTTACTATTACATGCAGGTTTTTTGACTTGCATAGCAAAACTTTAAAGAAGATATTCGGGTCTGGCAGTCGGACTCTAGATTTTGGGCCGCAAGTTTCTGAGGTCATCATACTTTGCGAACCTGGGGTATGACATTTTCTTGGTTCCGGTCAGTGCTCAGCAGAACATTTCCGTGGCCATGAAGTCTCCTCTTTGCTGTGCCGCGTGGATGGTCAAGTCTAGCACGGCTGCTGAGGAGGTTGCCAACCTGAACTTCGAGTACCACAACATGACCCTCAAATTTGGCGATATCTTGGTTGACATCCGTGTGCCCAGCCTTTGTGTCAACCAACGTGCCGTGGAAACAGTGATCCAAAATCGCCAAGCCAGCAAAGGCAAAAGCAAGGGGGCTGATGGGACTGCTGCTTTGCCTTTGTGCCGGCCGCTCACAGCGGATGAGGCCACCATTCTTCAGGAGAAAGGAGATGCGAAGAAGGCGAGGGACGCCAAAAGGAAGCAACGTGCTGCAACTTTGGCAAGGGAAGACTTGGATGACGACGGTGCTGACGCACAGCTGGCGGTTGAAGCATCGCTCTTCAAGCACCTTTTGAAGTGATGGGGTTTCCAGAACCATAGCGGTCTTTAATGGATCGCTTCTCTTTGATTTGGGTTTGGAGGCACTGCCGCGCAGTATCTCCTAGAGTCAAGTCAAGCTTGATTCACACTGGTCCTCAACCATGGTTGGAACTGCTGAGGGGCTGAAAGGGGTTTCTTGAACAGCTTCGTTTTTGCGAAAGTTCTCATGCATAAGATATTACAGTTTACGAAGATGTAAAAAATATATAATAAATAATATATATATACACATATACATATATATATATATATATATATACATATATACATATATATATACATATATATATATACATATACACATACATATATATATATATATATACACATATAGGAAAACATATCTCATATAGCAACATATAGAAAGACGTAATAGCAGAGAGTAACACACAGTAAGATATAGTAGCATAGTCACCTATAGTAGCATAAAGTAATTATATTTTATAAATTGTTTTGAAATTGATTATGTTTAACCATTTCCCAATGAGTTTGGGGCTTCTGACCACCATGTTGACATTGGCCCTTTGGAAGTTCCAACATATAGTTGGGCGCAGCCACTCTGTGGCAATGAATAAGATTCCAAAGGAATTGTTCCTTTGCGGCCTTGCGGCTATTCAATAAGATTCGCTCAAAACCTTTTGAGCAGCAGTGGAGAAAATTGCTCACGAGGTGCAGGGCTGTGGGCTCAGGGGTTTGGTTTGTATTTTGCTCTATGGTTAGGAACAGATCCGGCGCTAAACCGGTACTCGAGCGGAAATCCGATGAGCATCTCCGGGCCTACAGAAGCAAGCGCCTATTCAAATACCCAATACATACATACATACATACATACTTACCTTACATTACATTACATTACATACATACATACATACATTACATACATACCATACATACATACATACATACATGCATGCATGCATACATACATACATACATACGTATAGTATACATACACACACACGTACACCGTACCTTTTGTAGAGATTGTTGATGCATTTCTCGAATTGTCCAAACATTTCCAGACATGTATTGTGATGTAGCCGCCGGGGGTGAAGGCAAGGCGCGCTTCCGCTTGTAAGTGCCTTCATAGCCATCATCTGCCAGGTTGACCTCCAAATCGTCGAAGCGATCCACTTCACATAGGCCCAGGATGTCAGGCTGATGCTTTTGGATCTCCTGGGAACTTCATCTGGGGTGGTCATGGTTGCTGGGTCACTGAGATTTGAAGGCTTTGCTGGTTATCCTTTGTCCTTCTTTCGTTTTGGGCTTGGAGCGGCCCACGAAAATACTTTGCTACCTCAAGTAAAAAAAAGTTAAAAGGACATCAACAATGCCAGCTGAAGGCATGACTTGCAAACCACCATGTGAGGGGTTTACCTGCACTGGCGTATAACATGTCATGACATGACAACTGACAGAGTGCGAAACCAAACCCCAATAGACCCAAAGCAAAGCATAAACCCTCGCAACATCGACACTGTATTTTTTTAGCTGTCCATCCCTCACTGATGGGTCTGGTGGCCATGGCCTACCTCCAAGGCAAGAAGCTACCGATTCCTCGATTTGTGTAAATATAAATATATATATATATATATATTGCCTAGCTATTATATGCTATTATTAAATATCATTCCTGACGATTTACCGGGCTCTGGAGTTAATGAGCAGTTACATTACATTTTCTGACTTATAATTCAGTGACTAAATCATGGATTTTTGAACCAGTTACTAATCACTTAACTAATGCCGAGGCCCATCTAAGCAGAACCTCAGGACTCTGTTGAACCTCGCATCATCCCATCCTCCAGGATCTTCGCCCGACGCGTCTCCCATCGCAAATGCTCCGGATCGCAGCGGAAACCACGCTGCAGACTCAGGCGGGGAGCGCTCTTGGCCAAGCAATCGGCTAAGATATTCCTGGGCCACCAAAGGGGGTTGATCGTGTGGTAAACCCAATGGCAAACTAACACAACCCTACTAGTCCGTTGCAGGTCAACTAGAAATAGTTGGTTTGCTTGGGGGTGATTCACAGGTCGAATCTAGACCAGTTAAGACCAACTTCCCCCTATTGAGCACCCCAGGGTTGAAACATGTCGAAACCCTGGTTGCAACTCATCATGGGTTGTCAATTGGGGTCAGAAAGCGCCAGTGATTTCCGTTTGTTTGGGGGGGCGTTTCAAATGGCCACGCAAAAACCCTCTGATTTGTGTGTGTGTGTAACATCTGAATAGTATAGAATAGATGTAAAACCTCTCCTTTTCTCTTTCTTTTTCCTTCCTTCTTGCAGGGGGCAGTAGCACCATTGCAAGTCTACTGCCGACGAAGACACTTGCAATCGGTGGTGATACCAGACCTGACCAGTCTGGCGTATCTGCACTATTTGTTTTACCGACATGGCACGGGGCTAAGCCGAGAACCCCAACAACAGATTTTTTTTTGTTTTACACGGTTGTCGCAATCTGAGATTTTCTTCGGCGTCGTTTTCAACCTTATTTGCACAGTATGTTCACGGTCATGGCAAAGGGCTCAGCCAAGAACCCTACAGCAATTATTTTCTATTTCAGGGA
>Ga0126342_10000269_pt1:0-5000 | contig 49154 bp, 34 predicted proteins | sample Cyp1metagenome_FD_92528 | JGI IMG/M metagenome (GOLD analysis project Ga0126342, IMG submission 92528) | Coral microbial communities from Lord Howe Island, Old Settlement Bay, Australia - Cyphastrea 1 metagenome | ecosystem: Host-associated > Invertebrates > Cnidaria > Coral ...
AAATAAAACCAAAGGGACCCAACCTAAAGCTACTCCACCAGCTGCATTGGGGTTGGTTCTTGGTCTTGGCCCATGTCCCAAAAATAAAATCATAGGGGTCTGACCTACTCAAAACTTATGATAGGCACCTTTTGAAAAATAAATCCAAAAATATTTCAGGCTCAAGCCCTATGATTTTATTTTTGAACACCGCTTAGGGATAATAAACGAATGATAAAGATATGACTTTGATCGACACCGGCCAGCCAAGGCATGGTGCCTCGCCAAGAACCACAAGTTTCTGATTGGCAACTGCAAGGGCTTCCTGGCAAGCATCTGCGAATGGCCACTGGGCGCACAGTTCACACCCCATCACAAAAGGTTATACACAAAGAGCTACGAAGAACCCACGCATCAAACCAGGCAAAGGGTTCCATCGAACAGCCATCTCTATAGCTGATCACAACCACGGTTCTCAGAAGCGGCTTCGCGAAGCACGCCTCGGCGTTTTCAAGTGTTGAATTGGCCGCCCGGCGCCTGCCGCCTGAACCGTTGCCTAGACAAAACCTGCCTCAATCCCAGAAGATGTCTTTCCTGTTTTGCCAGCAAAACTGCCATATCGTTGCGCACTTCCTACCAAACAGGTTGCAACGTGGCGCTGCATACACGGACAACCCACTACAACTGCATGTGTCTACTGTCACTTGCATTATATGCATTGATGTCTTGGCCCTGGACCCAGTTACTGCCTCAGCCATTTCGTCCTCAAGCACTGCTTGCTTTTCGGTGAGGGCCTTGCATCAAAGTTGGGCAAGCAGATTCGCTTTTACAAAAACTGATTATTAAGACAGCTTCCCGTCCAATAGCAGGATCCATCACGTCCAATTTCAGAAAGCCCTCGCTTGTGCTTGTTTTGGAACAACTGCAACAGGAATCACTTCGTTTGGTTTCTTTTACGTGCCCCCCCTCAAAAAAAAGAAACAAAACATTGCCTGAATGTGGCGTTGAGCGTGGGCCAGCCGTGCCGCCTGATGGGCTAAGATTATGGTCATATGGTCAAGCTGAGCACCAATCCCACACCACCAGAAACACCTTCAGTCCTCTAGAAGTCCTCAGACTTGGCCTTCCTGCAGTTGGGCTCAGCATCTGAGGGTGGATCTGATGCTGCTTCATCATCACCACTCATAGGCTGAGAGCCCAAGACCTGAGAATCATCCAAGACCTGAGAGTCCAAGACTTGACAGTCCTCACCCACCTCCATCCCCTCAGCCTCAGTCTCTGCATTGAGCTTCTTGTCCATCTCTTGAAACTTGCTGAGGGTAGCATCAGGTGTCTCAGGCCTGGCAGGCTGGGCAAGCTGAGAAGGAGAGACAGACTCAGAGGGCCAACCCTGCATAGCATCCTCAGAGCTGCCATCAGAGCCCTAACCCATTGCTCCTGAGTGTTCCCTGGGTGATAGCTCAAGTTTTTGTGGATCTCAGCAAGCTCAAGAATTGATTCTGGGCATCACCCAAGGGGGCAAGGATCCTGATCTTGAGCAGCAGGCTGATCCAGCCCAGGCTGCAGATCCGGCTGAACCAACTGCTGAATGTAGTACTTCTGCAGCAGGTCCACAAACTGCCCCTGAGAGCACTTGAGTTTCATCTTGAATTAAGAAATGGACTTTCCCATTGGGAAACCAAAAAAAACAATGCAAAGCCTTAGGCTCCAAAGGGATTTTCTCCACAAACAGGAGGTTGCTGAGGTGGGAAACCCATTCCACCTGATGATGCCTCAGCTCACACCTGGGGTTGCCCATCTCAACGTTGAACTGCCCCATGGCTGGGGTGATGGGATGCTAAGAAGCTGGCCAGAGTGGGACCTGAGCTTTATCAAGCTAAGAAATACATCCCCCATTTGAGATGGAAAAAAATGAGCATCCATCGAACATCAATTGAGATGAATTGATCAAACAAAAGTAAAAAGAAATCAACTGAAAGTAAAAAGAAATCAAAAGAACATCAATTGAAAGCCTTGCAGTGCTCCATGGCTGGGCTGATGGGAGGGTTTCAAAGAATCCTTCTCCTCATCAAGCAGTTTGCCGTGATGGGAGGCCTGAAACTCAATTGAAAACCAATTGAAATAAATTGAAAATCAGTTGAAATCAACTGTAAGTACAATGAAATGAATTGAAAGTGATTTGAAATCAATTGAAAGTAAACTTAAATCAATTAAACGTAAATTGAAATCAATTGAAAGTAAATTGAAATCAATTAAAATCAATTGAAATTCAATTGAAGTCAATTGAAAATCAATTGAAATCAATTGAAAGTGATTTGAAATCAATTGAAAGTAAACTTAAATCAATTAAACGTAAATTGAAATCAATTGAAAGTAAATTGAAATCAATTGAAATCAATTGATCCAATTTTATTCAGTACCTGGTCCCTAAAAAACATCACCCTAAAGTTTAGCCTGAAATTGTTTGGGGGGGCCCTACACTAATCAGCATCCAACATTATTACTATTGTGTTGTGAGCATGCGCCATTTTCGTGAGACTTCTGGGACTTCTGAAAGCCTCAAAATCTTTGTCGGCTTCACCTCTACGCCAGTCACAACCACCTAAATTTCTTTGCCAGGACGGTGCTTCCAAAAAAATGAGCCAAAGCCCAAACCATTGGGAAACCACTGGCTTGGCTCCTAAAAATGACCACTAACTTGGATGATTTTGGGATATTTTGGGTCCAGAAAATCCCCAGCCATGGCCTGAGAAGTCACCAAAAAGCAACGCCGGTAGACGTAAGGCCGGCATGGTGTAGAACTGGCAACACGCGAGTGCTTTTGCATCCAGGGAATTCCAGGGGTACGTCGTAAACCCAGAAAGGGATCAACATTGTTTATTGAACAAAGTGCCCAGATGAGTATGGTGTCTTAGTATGTCTTAATGTTTTAACAGTATATCAAACTGACATGGGGGCGAGGATCATGCACGGTACAGTATAGGAGACAAACAACTGCTCTTGACTCTTGATATGTTCATGGTTTGTTGCTTCCTTCCCGGTGTTGATTAATTTCATCATGCATGTGTGCCATCATTTCTTATGTAGCATCCCCACCGTTTTTCTTGCGCATTTTTGGCTGGTTCCACACCATTCCTTGTTCTTGAATTCATTCGCCCCATTAAGCATTGGACATGGATAGATTAGCATAAACGTTATCCCTAATGCATCTATATTTTTTAAAATTATAGATAAATTATCCTAGTTGACATTTATCTAAACATCTTACAGTAACATGTTCAATGGTACTACTGAAGAGAATCTCTGGATATTTCATGATATTGAGAGTTACCCTCCAGTAAAGGGTATTAGCCATGGAAATCCATGGTCGTTTCCCGTTCGGACATGATGTGCAACTTGCGGATGTTCCATTACTGTATCGTATATGTTTGCATGATCCCACGTAGGTTTACCATCCCCTTATGGTCCTAATGATGATCTCAATATCCATCATTACATTTCACATGCCATCACACACACAGATATATATATATTATAATAAATTATTCTCTCACACACACACACCACACACATATATATATAATATATATTTATATTCCTATTCAAGTCAGATTCCTATCCAATTCCATTGGGGGCTATCTACCAGCGCCTGCTCGATCAAGGCATCCCCAGGATTGAAGGTCTTCAAAATTTCGCTACTCCTCAGTAAGGTCCCCAGTCAGTGGCATTACAGTATCCCATTTTAGAATATTTTAGACGTCGGTTACTATATCACAAACCTGTTTAGATAGTTGGTAAGTGCAGTAAACCAGCAAGAAATCTTCAGAAATCTGCGTGTCAACATGGTTTCCTGGGCAACGCTCAAATATGTTCAAAAGTGTTCGTTAACACGATACATAGGTGACGTAGGTGTTATCATAGGTTTACTATGCAGCCAAAATACATCTCCCCTTATCATCAAAGGGTATGTTTCACTTGAACTGTGTGGTCCTGCACGTTTTTTCAAGCTCCCTCATCTATGCCCACGTTTTTCACTCATTGCCGCCAACATCTCATAGAGGGCCGGGTTGGGTGGGGCAAAAAAAAAAACCTGCATGTCCAATCCGGTGTGACACTTCTATTTGAACTTGCGACTGCACACATATAAATCTGCATGGTAATGCTTTTTTCACCAGATTGCAAAAGAAACTTTGCAGCAGGATGACAACACAGCAGTGGAATGCTGGCGCCAAACACGCGGGCAGGGCGAGGTTTCCGAGGTCAGTGGTTCACCGGATCCCCTAGGAGTTGTGGCTCAAAATGCTAAAATGGATCAAGGCTTTGCACAAATGCCAGGGGTTCAAGCTACCTATCCAATCAACCAATCAATCAATCAAGTCTATCATAGTCTATCATAGTCTATCATTAGTCTCTTAAATTCAATAATTCAATTAACCTATAAAGCAAGGAATCTATCAACCGAATCCTCAGGTCCCATTTCGAGACGTCGTTTCGAAATGTTACGAAACAACTCTCCTGGCACCAAGGCACATCACATCACGATAGACGCCCTTCTCCAGCACTCCAGAATAGCGACTTCGAACCTCCGGGCGCACCAGCACGTTGCCTGGGCGACGAAGATTTACCAGCACGAAAACCATGGGAAAAAAACCGGAGAAAAAACGACAGGAAATTGATGGAAATTGGATGTTACCATATTTTATATATGATTTTATTCCAAACTATGGGGGTTCAAATCTCACAATGAATGATATTTCGGAAAGAACTATTTACAGTAAAGCAATGCTGTAAAAAATATTGAAAAACATGCGTTGCCCGCAGAGTTTCCCTGAAATCTCAACGACTTGATGATCTTGATGGTCGGACCCTGTCACTTCTGGGTTTAGCACCACGAAGGATTGAACAGCAGAAACGATGAACCAATCATGAATAATTGACCTAATTATGTAGCATTTATTGACCCAGATGCTTTTGCGGTCTGAACCCAGGTCTACTGAACGAACATCATTTCCCTTTTCATC